>RCUL01000018.1_pt1 | contig 198424 bp, 194 predicted proteins | sample 2167521 | NCBI WGS metagenome assembly RCUL01 (sample SAMN09932745, study PRJNA488358) | compost metagenome | feature: garden; material: soil; isolation source: compost soil in acetic acid-enriched culture | place: Germany: Experimental Botanical Garden Goettingen | collected 2016-01-27
ATCCTCATTCTTGATTCATACATTTATAAAATTTCAGCGTCCCGATCATGCTTTTGCTGATATACCAAGGACCTGTGGTTCATTGCATTTTGCGCTTTTATTGGCTCTAGACGAGAGCCACTTTGGATAAGATAGAGAGGGCCAATTTATACTTATCTGGCAATTTAAAATTTTTTTAAATATATAAATCATATATTTAAAATAAAATAATAAAAATGGCGCCTTTTTTCAAAGGTGCCATTCTGATGAGTTACAGCAATAATTAAAAATTGTAGATAAACAATAAATTCAAGAGTCTGCTATGCCCAGATGCATCTCCCTCAGCCAAAGAACCAGCATCACCGCCAATGAAGACATCATTTTTGCCAGTGATATATTCCGCGGCCAGCGAAAACTGCTGAACATCCAGCTGAGCACCCAAAATACTGCGGGTCGATGTAGCAAAACCTGATTTATCCTTATCAAATACGGTATAACTGGCATAAGGCGTTAAATCATAATTTTTATAAAAATCATTGATTTGATAATCAACATTCGCCACATAATAATTGGCTTTGTTGGCGACAAAATACTTCGATTCAAATGAGCCAACCGTCGCATAATCTCCATTGCTCAAAGACTTTGTATCTGCCCGATTCTGTCCAGCCGTCAAAGTTAGATTGGCCTTTTGGTAGTTTAAGCGGCCAAAAATATTCCATGCATTGCGGTGCCCCGTTTGACCATTGCTGTTTTCTAAATCTGAATGCCAGTACGACCCGCCTACATTAAGTTTAACCGGACTGTCCTGTAGCGGAATCTGCTGACTGATACGCGCAACCCACATATTTTTTTCTTCAATGTCATCGGTCGTGGCATCTTCAGGTTTCACATAATTCGCTGCATAGCGTGCTGCATCGCCATTACCCACAAAACTTCCACCATCGCGGACAAAATAAGCCAAATTCAAGCTGGTATTGTCACCTAACTGCTGCTGCCAATTGATGCCCAGATTATGCACATCTTCTAGGCCAGCATTGTCCATTGAGCTGCCGTACCAACTGCTGCTCCAAAAGCGGCCGATGCCAAAAGGCATATCCTGTAGACCTAGGGTAATGCGGCTGTCATCACTTAACTTATAGCCTAAATTGGCATTCACCAAGATTGAAAAATCACACAAAGTATCATTTTGATAACAACGGTATTCCGCATTACCAAAAAATGACTTGGCATCATATTTCAAACTAAGTTTTGCCGCATTGAACTTTAATTTATGGTCACTGTCCGAATAATCCTTATCTTGATAATTCGCGCGCACCCACCCTGACACTGTCAGTTTTCCTAAATCTGTTTCCGCATCTCCCCAAGAGAGTGTATCTGCCTGCACGGCAGCCGACATTGCCATGACACTGCTAAGGGTACAAAATGAAAATGGTTTCACTAGAAAACGCTGCAACATAATAAAAATCCCAAAAAGAAAAAATCAATTCCAAAAGCAGATCTCTGGCAAAAGCAAATTTTTTGACAAAACTTGATCAGTGAAGCCATTCGATATCCAAAATCACGCTTCATCAAATTCTGCATCCTGCAAGAAATCGGATAATTAAGCTGAATAAATGCCGTGCTCTTTGCGCGCCATCAGAATGCGTTCACATGCCAAAATGTAGACTGCGGTAGGTAAGAACATCTAGCCTTGCGCTCGGCTCACCCAGATGGAGAGCCACTTTAGTGAGCTGCTGAAGATCATTATTCCAAGCCGTTGTACCCTGCTCCGTATACCTGAGACCTTTCACTATCGTGTTCATTGCATGATCCTGTTTTTTGTATGCAGACGCATTTCCTTGCGGCTGCAAAAGGTATAAATTTATATCTGCGTATCGGTATTTATTGATCTATGCCTTCAGGCGGCGTGGTCTAAATTAAAAAATTAAGCTTAGATTTTTCGCTTGGGCTTTAACCAAGATGTGTGTATATTGCCTGCCGTTTACAGGCTCGCATTTACGCCAACCGTGCAAGAGCGAGATACTTTACAATCACCACCTGACCAGATTATTTTGCACGTACCGACATTGCTCCCACGAGAGCCACTTTGAATTTGTAGGAGAGAGCCAATTGCGTAGTTTGCTTGGAGATTATTTGCTGCAGCGATTACAGCAAGATATTGATGGAACATTGCAGCTGCGATTATTTCGCTGCCTGCGTAATGCTATGATTGATGGCGTATTGGCACCCAAAACTCGTTTACCCGCATCAAGAGATCTTGCCAAAGAGATCAAAGTCTCCCGCAATACGGTATTAAGCGCTTATGAACAATTGCAGGCACAAGGTTATGTCGATGCCCGCACAGGACAAGGCACTTGGGTCACAGAGAAATTGCCCGAGTCCTTTTTAATCAAAGCAGAAAATACCAACATTCCTATTCAAGAAAAAAAATCTCAGCAAAGTTACAGCTTATCTCAGCGCGGTTCGTATTTAATCGGCTATTCAGCGGCATCGCCTTATCAATGGGGTGCATTTGTACCAGGTGCACCAGATGTCACTGAATTTCCTCATCATATTTTTAGCCGAATTCAGACTCGCTTGAGCCGTGAACCAGAAATTACTCGATTGATTTACAGCAATGCAGGCGGATGTTTGGAACTGCGCCAAGAGCTTGCGGAATACCTCAAAATTGCACGCTCGGTGCAATGCGATGCCGATCAAATCATCATTACCGAAGGCACGCATCAGGCCATAGATTTGGTTTCGCGTACCTTGAGCGATATCGGTGACGAAGTCTGGATCGAAGACCCGGCTTACTGGGGCGCGCGCAATATTTTACGCATTAATGGCGTAAATTTACGTTCGCTACCTGTTGACCAAGAAGGTATTATTCCTGACCTTGAGCCCCAAAAACCGCCTAAACTGATCTTTGTCACACCATCCCATCAGTATCCTTTAGGTTCACATTTGAGCCTTGAACGGCGCAAGCAATTGATTGCAATTGCCCGTCAGCATAAAAGCTGGATTGTGGAAGATGATTATGACAGTGAATTCAGATTCTCAGGTCAGCCCTATCCTTCTTTGCAAGGATTGGAACCTGATTCACCCGTCATTTATATGGGAACATTCAGCAAAACCATTTATCCAGCATTGCGTATCGGCTATTTAGTGGTGCCGAAAAAACTGTTTTCTCCACTGCGTATTGTGGCATCAGAACTGTATCGAGGTGGACATTTACTGGATCAGAAAGTATTGGCAGAGTTTATCCGTGAGGGGCATTATGGGGCACATATTCGGCGCATGCGCTTACTTTACAGCAAACGCCATGCATTTTTAATTGATTTAATTCACCGTCATTTAGGCCAAGATTTTCTGCACGAATACAACACCGCGGCGGGCTTACACCTTATTTTAAAATTACCAAGCAGCAGTGATGATGTACTGATTGCATCGAATGCACTCGATCAAGGCGTAAAAGTCAGAGCGCTATCGCAATACTATACAAAACACTATTCTACGCGGCAAAAAGGACTATTGCTCGGTTTCGCCTGTGTCAGTGAACAAGAAATACTTGTCGCTTTTGGCATCTTGCTGAAGTGCTTACGTGATGTTGGTATTCCGACACTCAACTAACCCATTGCATAGATTCATCAAAATTTTATTTTTAAATTAAACTTAACTTTTGTCAGTTTTTTAAATCGCTGGCAAAACTATTTATTGCTTTTTCATTTTATTTAGTCTTTATTTTTCTGTAAATATTCCTTCCTATACTTTTCACATTTTTAAAGCAATTGGCTCCTTTCAATAGATAAAAAATGGCTCTCGTCACCTGCCAACAAAAAAGAGAAATTAGCAGCACACATAAACAGTATGTAACAGTTTTGTAGCCAAAGTGTGATCTTTCACTTGTTTACAGAAACATCAGATTTATACAGGTTAACTTAATCTTAATTGAGTGCTTAATAATTCGGTTGCAGTTTCAATGGATAGATAGTGCGAAAAAGGTATAGCGCCCAATTGCAAATATATCCTTGATATTAAGGGAAATAATATGGCTGAAAATCAACATGCCTCCAAGCCCGATTCATCACAAGGCTTAAAAAATGGACTTAAGTCACGCCACCTCACCATGATTTCCATTGCAGGAGTAATTGGCGGTGCGCTATTTGTAGGCTCAGGAAATGTTATCTACAGTGCGGGGCCAGCGGCACTTATCGCATATACACTAGGCGGATTATTGGTTCTATTCATCATGCGGATGCTGGGTGAAATGGCGGTACTTAATCCCGACAGCGGCTCATTTTCAACTTATGCAGACCGCGGAATTGGTCGTTGGGCTGGATTTTCAATTGGATGGCTATATTGGTCTTTCTGGACCTTACTCATGGGTTGGGAAGCCTTTGTTGCTGGCAAAATTCTAAATAACTGGTTTCCATTTATTCCGATTTGGGGCTATATGCTATTCGTCATTGTAGCTTTGGTCTGGATTAATTTACGCGATGTCAAAAACTATGGTGAATTTGAATTCTGGTTTGCCTTAATCAAGGTCATTGCCATTGTACTATTCTTGGTTGTCGGCAGTTTAGCCATTATGCACCTTTGGCCTTGGGGCGATGCCTCTATGCTAGGCGGTGTCACTTATTTAACTGCTGAAGGATTTATGCCGAATGGTTTTTCTTCTGTCATTACCGCCTTACTGGGTGTCATGTTTGCCTATATGGGGGCAGAAATTGTCACCGTTGCGGCCGCTGAAACCAAAGACCCCGCTAAAGAAATCCGCAAAGCATCCAACTCAATTGTCTGGCGGATCATTTTATTCTATGTCGGCTCAATGTTGATTACTGTTTGCTTAATTCCGCATAACAATCCTTTATTAAAAGACCCAACTTGGGGCACATACAGCGTTACCCTTACAGCACTGGGTATTCCTGAAGCACGCCATATTGTTAATTTTGTAGTCTTAACGTCTGTGTGTAGCTGCTTTAACTCTGCACTCTATACGTGTTCACGCATGATGTATTCCCTGTCCAAGCGTGGCGATGCACCGAAAAGTTTTGCATTCACCAACCGCAATAACAGCCCATGGGTCGGTGTTATTTTCTCAAGTCTTTTTTCAATCGTTGCGGTATATTTCACTGCGACTGAAAGCATGAATATTTATGATGTATTAATGCTAGCAACAGGTACGGTGTCTTTGTATGTGTACCTTGCCATTGCGATTTCACAATTGAAGCTGCGTAAAAAGTTGGAAGCTGAAGGTGTCGATATTCCATTTAAAATGTGGCTATTTCCTTGGCTGACTTATCTCGTCATCATCTTTATTATTGGCGCCTTAATTACCATGGTGATTGAAGGGACTTATCTTAAGGAAGTGGCATATACCAGTGTTCTTGCCTTATTTATTGTGGGCTTAGGAATTTGCGCGCAGAAATTTAATTGGGGTGGCGGTAAATATCAAAACAATAAAACTGCACAAAACAAAATCAATATTACTGACCATCACTGTTAACAAGCAGTAATAGATCAGCTTAAGATGATCTGTGAACAGCCGCTAGGTTTTTCACAGATCATTATTATCTTTCTAATGGCTTCAGCTTCAACTTTTATATCAATCAACCAGCATCACTCAATCAATCAATTGTAAAAAATAATAGACAACTTCATAGAATTCAATTTCCATAAGCCAACTGGTTTCCAACTCCATTTTTCAATTTTTGCGCTGTCATTTTTTTAAATATGAGAGGATTATTCATTTTTTAAAGTTGGTTCCAATTTTAATTTTTCTGCTAAAAAATGAATAAAAACCTCTATTTTAGGCGCTAAATAACGTGTTGGAGGATATAGCAACCATGCATCTCCACTGTAGTAAGTTTTAAAATACCAGTCAGGTAATACTTGAATTAACGCTTTAGTTTCTAAAGCATGCCGAGCAACAAAATACGGCAAACTGGCAATTCCCATATGCTTTAACGCTGCATCTAATCTTATACCTGTATGGTTAGCTGAATAACGACCTTTCACAGAAACACTGGTTATTTTATTCTCTTTTTGAAATTTCCACTTCGAGTCACTTGCCTGTTCCCCCAAATAAATACATTGATGTTCCTTTAAATCCTGAGGTTGCTGAGGCATGCCATTTTTTTCTAAATATTCAACCGTGGCTACAATCACATGATCAATTTCAATTAGTTTTCTGCCCTTTAATCCTAATGATGGTTCATTGGTAATTCGTATGGCTAAATCAATTTCATCATCAATAAAGTCTATTAATTTATCTTCCAATAACATTTGAACATCAACTTTAGGATAGCGTTCTAAAAACTCAGGAATATGCGGATGAAGTAAATAATGTCCCACTGCTTTAGGTACGCTAATTCGAACAGTTCCATGAGGTTCAGAATTAAACTTGCCCGAATTGTCGATAACAGCTTGAGCTGCATTCACCATTTCTAGGCAATAAACATAAACCTGTTTTCCGCTTTCACTCAGGCGCAATTTCCGCGTCGTTCTTTGCAGTAAGCGAGTGCCGAGCGCGCGCTCCAGCCGGGATATCGCTCGGCTAATTGCGGATGGCGTATTTCCAAGCTGCCGAGCGGTTTCTGAAAAGCTGCCTGTTTCTACAACTTTGACAAAAATGGCCATTTCTTGAAGCAATGAAATACTTTGATTTGTGCTCATGAGGCAAAAATGATTTGATTTTTTACTAGATTATCATTTCCAAGCATCATTTATATAATCTTTTTATTCGATTTATTCAGAGATTTATATGACTCAAGCCCTATATTTATCAGGCAAGACCTGTGCTGACGTGAATGTCATAGAGTGCAAATTAACTCAAGATGGCCTTTTCGCAGTTCAGCTTGCTGCAACGCCTTTTCATCCTCAGGGTGGCGGGCAGCCCAGTGATATTGGAAAAATTAACGCAGTCACCGTTGAGCATGTTGCTATGCAAGATCAAGAAATTATCCATTACTGCGACCAAGAAATCCCATTAGGCAAAGCTTATGCTCAGGTCAATCTTGATAAGAGACAATATTTTAGCCGTTTACATTCAGCAGGACACTTAATTGGCCATGTGATGCAGGCCTTTGGCTGGGAGCCGATCAAAGCGCAGCACTGGCCAGAGGATTCCAAGGTACAGTTTATAAAATCAGAAGCTGCTCAAGATATTAATGTTGCATCTCTGCAAGCCATCTGCAATCAATATATTTCTGACAATTTGCAGAAATTTATTACGCAAAACACAAATGGTTACCGTGAGATAAACTTTGGGCATCTGCCTGCATTTGCCTGCGGTGGAACCCATGTGGAGTCTTTAGCTGAAATTATTGAAATCAGCATTGCCGAATATAAATTGAAGAAAGGTAAATTAACGATTCACTATAAAATTTCTGATGAGCATCCATAATATGTGGGTGCAATATGGTTCAGAGTTTTTAGGTTTGGCTTTAGTTCATTTTCTTGCAGTGCTTTTACCGGGTCCAGATTTTGCAGTGACCGTAAGGCACAGTGTCCGTTATGGCTATTTAATTGGATGCCTAACCGCGATAGGAATAGGCGCAGGGATTTCAATCCATGTTTTATATACCCTTGTTGGACTCGGCATAATCATTCAGCAAAGTTCATGGCTGCTGTTTTCTTTACAGATTTGTGGAGCAATGTATTTAATCTATTTGGGATGGAGTTTATTGCGTACTCAGCCCTTAAATGATGATGCTTCAACAGAAAATATAGACAGCCTTCCTTTGAGCAAATGGAAGGCATTTATGACCGGATTTATGACGAATGCCCTTAATCCGAAAGCGACCCTATTTTTTCTGGCTATATTTACAACCTTGGTTCATCCAACGACACCGATGAAACTTCAAATTTTTTATGGTATTTGGATGTGTGCAGTCAATGCATTATGGTTCATGGTTGTTGCTATTTTATTTTCTCGGCCAATGGTTCGGAATAAATTCTTAAAAGCTGGAAATAAATTTGAGAAATTTATGGGAGCGGTATTAATAATACTTGCTGTAAAACTGATATTCACAAATATATGACTTTTAAAGTGTTCTACAATCAACATAGAACACCGTATGGTTGGTTGTAGAAAGTATTTAACGGGGCAATATATTGGCACCATCGCCATGATGCTACACATTGCCCAATGTTGGCTACGATGCAAAATTATGGAAGTTGTGCGTAGCATAAAGCTTGCAAATTAAGACAGTAAAAGGTGATGTTAATGAATGAAAATCCAGTATCTGTGATCTTAATTCCGGGTTTTATGCTGGATGAGTCGCTTTGGGATGAACTGGTTAATGAAATGCCTAAAGAGTGGAATATCTTCAGAGCAAATTTATTGCAAGGTGAAAGCATCGCAGAAATTGCTCAAAATATTGCTCAAAGCAATGCTCAAAATGCACCCCAAAAATTTATAGTCATTGGTTTTTCATTGGGCGGATATATTGCAAGATCTTTAGCTGAACAATTTCCTGAAAGAGTTGCTGGCCTTATACTGGTTGCTTCTTCAATGCGTCCAGATAGTCAGCAGCAAAAAGAACATAAATTAGCTGCAATTAAACTCAATTCCAAAGAAAAATTTCGCGGCTTAAGTTCAATGTCTATTCTAAAAACACTGCATCCTTTAAACGCTGATCACAAAGCCCTCGTTAAAAGAATTCAGGAAATGGGCAAAAAATTAGGCTATGACGTTTTTGTTAAGCAATCCATGCTCAACAGAGATGTATATAACATGGGTAAAATTAAGTGCCCAACCTTGATTATCTCTGGTGCTCAGGATCAGATACGCTCAGCTGAGGAAGCAACCGAGTTGTATAATCAAATTTTAAATGCTCGTTTAGAAACAATAGAACATACAGGTCATATGATTCCGATTGAACAACCTAAAATATTGGCATCCCTAATTTTTAATTGGTTGAAAGAGCAAAATTTAAAATTATAAATTTGCTGAAAAACAAGAAAAACTAACCCTATCTTGCGATGAGAATTCCCCCAGTAAATTCAGACTTAAATGATAAGCCTTAAAATAAAGCTGAGATAAAGTTAAAATCCAGTCAATCGTATGGATTATTCAGGTCTATTGATTTAAATAGTGAAAATTATTTATTTTAAAATGAAAACATTTCATCAAATTCATAATTTTAAAGTACTGATAAAAACTAAAATACTCTGCTTCAATTTTTCATTATTTACTATGTCTAAGCTAAAGCGTCAAAAACTCACTCTTCCAGATGGTCATGACAAACTTCTGCTGCACTCTTGCTGTGCGCCATGCTCTGGTGAAGTGATGGAAACCATGATTGAATCGGGCATCGACTTCTCTATTTTCTTTTACAACCCCAATATTCATCCCGTTAAAGAATACTTAATTCGTAAGGAAGAAAATATTCGCTTTGCTGAAAAGCACAATATTCCTTTTATTGACTGCGACTATGACACCGACAATTGGTTTGAACGTGCCAAAGGCATGGAAAATGAACCTGAAAAAGGCAGTCGCTGCACAATGTGCTTCGATATGCGTTTCGAACGTACGGCGCTCTATGCACATGAACATGGCTTTAGCCTAATCAGTAGTTCGCTGGGTATTTCTCGATGGAAAGATATGAAGCAAATTAATGGTTGTGGTATACGTGCTGCCGAGCATTATCCCGATATAACTTACTGGGACTACAACTGGCGAAAAAATGGTGGCGCTCACCGCATGATTGAAATCAGTAAAAAGGAAGAGTTCTATCAACAGGAATACTGTGGATGCGTGTATTCACTCAGAGATACCAATCGTTGGCGTATGAGCAATGGTCGCGACCGCATCAAATTAGGCGTGAAATTCTATTCCAATGCCATGGATAATGAAAAAACCAGCACCGATTAAATTGTATATCCCTGTAATCAATATTATGAGAAACCAATCCTTTTTCTGCTGCCCAAAACACCCAATTTCGTTCATCCAGTAATTATGTTAAACTAGCTGCACTTTTAACACCTACGCTATGTCGTGGGTGTATTTTTTTTAAATCTCCCTTTTTGAAATTGAATTGTTCTGTCTGTTCAGCGTGATCTCCCCATCGACGCTGTGCACTGTTATTACTTTTCTATTTGCAAAATTATTTTTTAATCTTCCTGCCCGTCAGGAGGTAAGGTCCTTTTATTTTAAAAAAAGTGACTTTACGCTGACGGGGTGTAAAAACTATGTTGAAAACCATGTCTCCCCCACACATTTCTAAACTCACCTTTGCCACTTTTTTGTTTCCTTTGGCATTGGTTTTATTTGAGTTCGCTGTCTATTTGGGCAACGATTTAATTCAACCGGCCATGCTTGGCGTAACCCGTGATTTTGGCGTGAGCAGCGCTTGGGCACCCTCGTCTATGTCATTCTACCTACTTGGTGGTGGTTGTATCGCATGGCTGATGGGTCCTTTGTCGGATCGTATTGGTCGTAAGAAAATTTTATTGGCAGGTGCGCTATTTTTTGCAGTAACTTGCTTACTGATTTTATTCACGCAAAATATTCAAAGTTTTTTAGGCTTACGTTTCCTACAAGGCATGGGTTTGACCGTGATTAGTGCCGTAGGTTATGCAGCCGTTCAAGAAAACTTTGAAGAACGTACTGCAATTAAAGTCATGGCCATTATGGGTAATATGACTTTATTTGCGCCGCTCTTAGGTCCTTTAGTCGGCTCATTGCTGATTGACCACGTGTCTTGGCATTGGGGCTTTATCGGAATTGCGATATTGGCTTTACTGGGTTGGTTGGGTCTAAAAGTGGCAATGCCGGCAGATCAAAAAGCGAATCTGACGCAAAAACCAATGAGCAGCATTTGGAGTGATTTTAAAACAGTCTTTAACAATAAACAGTTTGTGATCATGACCAGTGCCCTACCAATGGCATGTTTACCCATCATGCTCTGGATTGCGTTATCGCCTGTGATGCTCGTTGAAAACCTTGGTTTTAGTGGTATGCAATATGGTATGGCGCAAGTACCAGTATTGGGTGCGCTAATCTTGGGTAGCGTGATTTTGGTGAAAATCATCGATAAATATCCACTCGGTCAAACCATTTTATTCGGTCTACCGACCATGTTAATTGGTGCACTAATCATCCTAATTGGCTTATTCATCCCGACTTATTTTGTATGGACGCTAATTATTGGTATGACCATCATGAGCTTTGGTGAAGGGGTTTGTTTCTCTGTGCTGTATCGTTTAGCCATGATGTCATCGGATGTGTCGAAAGGTACAGTTGCGTCGGCTATGTCAATGATCATGATGTTCAGCTACTTTGTCGTGCTTGAAGTCTCACGCATGTTGTTTGAAGCTTATGACCTGATGGCATTTAGCTTATGTAGTTTGGCATTGGTGCTGATGTGGTTTACTTTGCCACGCACAATGTTGAAAAAAGTGATGCTTGAGCGTAAAGAAAAAGGCCAGTTCTAATATTTTTTAAAATTAGACCAAACTTAAAAAGGCGGAATCATTTTAGTGATCCCGCCTTTTTTTATAAGGTGTTTTTAATGAAACAACCACACTTTAACTGGCTTGATTTACATACCAATTTTTCCATGAACTACTGCCACGCACTTCTATCGGTACTGTCGGAATCAAGTTGTTTTTTAAAATTTGCGTTTGATCAACTGCTTTGGCAAGACGTGCTTTGACCGAGTGAATACATTCACGATCACCAAATTCACAGCGGTCTAATGTTGTTCCACCACACGGGCCATTGGCGAGGCCTTTGGGACAGGTTTCAGGGCAAATATATAAGGTATCACCTAGGCGACATTGCCCACAACTTTCACAGCCCACTACACCATGTTTACTGACAAATTCAGTTTTAAGCAATGCTTGTGCTGCAAGCGATCCATTCCAAAACTTTGACTGGAAAATAAAATGTCCAATGCCTTTTGCGACTTTAGACTCGAACAAAGCATCATGCATTAAATTCAAATGCTGATATTTTAAAATCTGCATGGAGCTTACAGGGCGTGAATAATACGTCAGCGCCGGATAAAACTCTTTGCCTGTTTTAACTTGCCAAAGTGCATTCCACAGCAGCTCAAGTTCATCTAAGCCAAGATGACGATATTCCTCAATGTAGCTCTCTAATAGCAATTGCTCTTCAGGTTTATGACATGCTGAAAGGTGTACACCTGCAAAACCTAACTGTTTGCAGATTAAAATTTGTAACGCACAGCGTAGATACACCCGATCAGTCAAACCTGATTCTTTTTCTTCACTCAAGATCTTGAGCATATGCGGTGTAATGACAATGCCCGCCACTTGATGCTTCACCATAAAATTGGCGCGTCCCAATGTTAGCGGCATGACACAGGCGAGTAATTTTTGAGAATAGCCATGTTGGGTTAAAAATGCTTTCGCTTCTTTCAAAGCAGATAAATCATAACCCAATTGGCTAATGATGTAATCTGCACCAGCCTTTAACTTTTTATGCAATTTTAAATACTGTGCATCGCGTTCAGCTTCAGCATATTTAAACGGGTTAAATGCAACACCTACACAAAAATCACCATGTTGTTTCGCTGCCATCACGGCATTTACGGATTCAAGGTAACGTGTACGCTCACTAGAGTCCTTACCCTTGTGATGGTTCTTAAGCTTATCACCTGTGAGTAATAATAAATTTTGCTGTCCAATAGCTTGAGCATCATTTAAAAACTGCTCAAAGTCGCTAATGTCCCGCCCCTTACCGGCAAAATGCAGCACTTTTTCGACGTGTTTAGGGTAAGCTTGTGCAGCAATAATCGGGGCAAGATCATCATCCGTATGGACTCGATCTGCCAAAGTCATCAATGCAGGAAAGCTAGCAAATTGAGTTTTTACAGGCAAAATCTCTTTCATTGAGCAGAGATATTCCACCAGCACACAAAACTGATTTTGAGTAAAACAAGTCGAAAGTTGAGACATAAAGGGAAAGTGATCCAGAGGATCAAGACAAAATAAAACCGAATTATAGTCAAGATCGACCTAAAGTGCATCTGATGCCACGCGATTTGGCAGCATCAGAAGTCATACCGATAAAATATAGGCTAGCCCCATACATCCTGTGCAATTTCATTCATCAGTTTAAGTTTTTTCCACTGCGTATCATAAGAAATACGGTTGCCCTCTTCCATCGAAGCAAAACCACTTTGTGGACATAGGCCCAATTGCTCAAGGGGAAGATATGCTGCCGCTTGCTGAATTTTGGCAATCAGCTTCGTTTTGTCTTCAACAGTTTCTATTTTAGTCGAGATCAAGCCTAAAAAGACTTCAGCATTCGTGCCCTGTAATTTTGCTAAAGGCTCAAAACCACCTGCACGCTCAGTGTCAAACTCTAATAAGTAACGATCAATATTATGTAATTTTTCAAAAATAAAACTTTCAATCGCTACATAGCCACCTTGATACAACCAACTCGATAAGAAATTACCACGGTTAATATGCAGTGCCACCACAAGGTCTTCAGGCTTATTGGCAAGCGCAAGATTTAAAGTCTGAACAGCAAAATCTGCTAGATCATCAGGATTCATACCCGATACAAGCTCTTTGCCACGTTGTTCTTCATCGCACAAATAGGCCCAAAATTCATCATTAATCTGAAGATAACGACAACCTTGTTCATATAAGGCTTGAATTGCTTTTTGATAAGCCTGCCCTAAATCTTCAACATATTCAGCCAAACGTTCGGCATAATGACGATTATTGCGCAAATGTGGATACAACATCATGTTGGGACTCGGCAAAGTAAATTTTGCCGTCGCAAAGCCATCAATGGCCTGATGTAAAAAACCATAATGCGCAAGACTTGGATGATCTTCTGGAAAATCAATTTTCCCAGTTACACGAATATCATAGGCTTTGCTAATGACACCTTTAAACTGTAATCCATCACGGGTCTTATAGCCTTGAATACCATCAAACTGTTCAAGAAAATCGTAATGCCACCAACCACGGCGAAAGTCACCATCCGTCATAATGGTGCAGTCATTATCCAACTGAATATCAATCAGGTTATGAATTTCGGCATCTTCCACTTGACGTAATGTTTCTTCATAAATCACACGATCAGCAAAATCATAACGGGCTTTTTTCAGTTTTAATGGTCTTAAAAAGCTCCCGACATGCTCTACCTTATTATTAGCGTACTGGTTTTTTGCTGCTTGGCTCGTGTTGCTCTTCATAAATGTCGTCATTTTAAATGTAGCTTGGATTGAATCGGAGTGTAGAAGAAATGTCGAATTTAACTTTTAGATGCTGTAATTATTGAATAGTGATAAGCATCATAGACTTAACAATATTTATGCATGTTATTTAACACATTTACTGAAAGATGCTCATGTTGAGGTGAACTTATTTCATGTTTTACTTTATAAAAAAGCCAGATGATGTGTCATCTGGCTGTTGGCTCGGCACATTTATTTTTTATATCCTTTTCTTATCGCCCAAATTAATTTTATTTCGTCCAAAGTAAACGCAGAATATGAATGTTAAAACAATCGATAAGAAGAAAAATACTGGAGCGATCGGACCCTCTGGATACTTAACTGCTGTTTCAAAACCCAAACCAAGAATCATAAACAGTAGGAGGAACGATAAAAAATGATGTGTGAAGATAGATAGCCGTGAAGGTATCTCACCATTAAAAGTTAGGAAGTATGTTTTTGGTAGAACCAAATACCAAATCATAAGAGCTGGAATCGTAACCCAAATACCTAAGCCAAATATCAAAGCGTAAATCATGGTTTTTCCTTTCTTCTTATAAAGTATTAATCAGTCTTATTTAAGCTACTCTATTTAAATCATTGCTTTCGCGCTGTTTAATATCAATTTTTTCTAATTCCAGAAAATTATTAGCTGCTCCTGGCTTTAGAAACCCCCAAAGTACAAACATTGAAAAAATGAATACTCCAATAAAGAAAAAGATTGCTAAATAAAGTAAGTCACTTGTTATAGCTAATCTATATTCCTTATAAAAAACATTTAAAAAGCTAAGTACAATATAAGGTACTGCACCTAAAGCATTCATTGTGAAATATATAAAGGTTCCAAAATTTTCATAAAATTTTAATCGCTTTACTGTATATTTAGGTTTTAACTTATAGTTATTACTGAGATTATCTTTTTCTAAATATTCTTTTCCAATTTTATATAACTTGACCGCCTTATCTTTATTACGACAAGACAAAATGTACTTTAGTAAGTCAATGTCTCTATTTTTAATATTTAAATAATTTTCTAACTTAGAAACTTTTATATGGTATTTCAAGTCACTAGAAAATTCGGTTAAAAATTTATCATCCAAAAGATTTTCTTGGTCAGTAATTAACTCATTTATTTTCTTTCTTCTATGCTCTGAATGTTCTCTTAGACTAGAAATAAACCCTGATTTAGCAATAAAATATATACTAGCAACTAAAACAAAAATAACAAGAAGTACGCATATAAACTCTAAACCATAGGTACTTCCTAATATTATTGATGCGATATTATTAAGATCTAAATCAGTATTAAAATTAGCAGCCATAATTTATGTACCACCTTTCCCATTCAAACTCTTAATCGCTTCAGTCGTAGCCTTCACCATATCCGTTGTACTTTTCATTTGGTCAGAGATCAGGTTACTCATATCTTTATGAGTTGCCCCATCTATTTCACGCCCGAAATATTTAAGTGCAAGTTCTTTTCTCACAAAAGCAGCTTCCTCAGTGGGTATGCTTTCCATAAAACTTGGATAAGCTTGAAGCTCTACTTGGGTTTGGTAGTTTTGGTCTGCAAGACGTTTATAATGCAAAGATTGCTTTAAAAAGTAAGTGATTAAAGTAATACCAAGAGCAATAATGGCTATCTTAATTGCCCAAAATTCAGTATTTCCAATAAGGTCTGGAACTAAATTTTTTTTAAAAAAGAAAGTACTTAATGAAGTAACCACTGTAATGAAAATAGCCCAGTAAAAGTATTTTCTATAGTCTTTTTCTAAGCCTTGATATTTCACTACAGCATTATTATAAATATTTTCAGTTTTAGCGTTATCAGCAATATTTCTTAGACGCTTAAATCTCTTAACTTCACCCTCAGCATGATGCATTATATTTCTTATTTCATCTGTTATTATTCTATTATATTTTTCCTTATCATACTTTAATGCTGTTATAAATGACTCTATAGCATTTAAACTAGATTGAGATACAGCCAAATCATTAGGCATTAAATAATAATTTTCTTCATTATACTCTTTTATCATATTACTCAAAGGTATACTAACCAAAACTAAGTAATTTAAATTTTCACTCTCCGTATCTATCCTCTCAATTATCCTTTTTACAATAGAAGCTTGCTCTATACAACTCCATATCAAATGTTTATTAAGATCAAATAGACTAGGATATTTATCACTAGCCTGATAATTAATATGCTTACCTTCCTTTAATTCCTCTAGATAATCTATTAATTGAACAATTTCTACTATAATTTTATTTTTTATTGTTTTATTATCTTCTTTAATTTTCTCTATTTTTTGTATGCGTTCTTCCCCCATATTTTGAAATAACGTTTTTAAAATTTCCTCACCCATCCCCAAACCCCATCCAAATCACAATTTTTTATAAAGTATTAACGCGCATATAGTATCTAAGCTACTTTTATTTTTCTACAACAAAATCAATACTAAATATTGACCAATTATTCGAATGGCTTCCAACAAATATCTAGAACACAGCAAAGCACTCCTCAAAATGCATCATGGAAAGATACCCTCATCTTTTTGATCATCGGCAAGAACACATATTCTCTTTTTAGAGGGGCATTACAAGTGGAATCATTAAAAATTTACAGATTCACTCTGACCATCACCATGAAATCAAACGTACTAGTTTATTATTAACAAATATGGAATGGGTATTTAAAGAATCCTATTTTCTCAAAAGTGAAATATGGTTTATGGAAAGAAGAAAAACAAAATGGTGCAAAATAAGTCAAAAACTTACACAGTTTTAGCCAAATTTTCCAACTCTACCAAATGATAAATACAACAAATAGGCAAAAAAAAGACCTATAAGCATTTTATTAGCTTATAAGTCTTTGATTTATATCTGGTAGGTATAAGCAATACTTAAAACAAACTCATGATATTGATTTTAATAAATTTAAATTACAGTTAAAAGTTAATGATACACGATATGATACAAAAAATTAAACTATAAAAAATTAAGTATTTAAATCAATATTCTCTATCGTAATTTTTTTGAACCAAGTTATCAGATAAAAACTCAGCTCTTTTTAAAAATTCGTGGATAAATGCAACACTTGTATAAGAAGCATATTTATGAACCGCATCTCCTTTATCTTCTGTACCAAAATCACACACAGATTTTGCTGAAATAAATTTTGGTTTAGGATGCCGTGCATTACTTGCAGCTAAATATACCGCATAAGCTTCCATTTCTAAGCCTACAAGGTTTTTATGAGTTTGGATAACTTCTTCCATTTTTACTGTAGATTGTAAAACTGATCCCCCACTAGCATTTGCCTCTACTAAAACCTTGGGTTTCGTATTTGGACGAGTTTCAGGTAATGTAAAACCAGCATAGATACTATGAAGTACAGCTTCATCAGCGGAGATTTCATCACAAATCCGTTTAATTTCTCCATCAATACGTAAATGGTAATGAGCTGGATGAAATATTAAATCCCCATCGTTACAGACTTTCCATTTCCCGCTTCCACTATCAAAAGATGGATCAGCAATTATGATATCTCCAAAATTCGTTTTATCTTTAACTCCGGCACAGATACCGGCCATTAAGACTATTTGAGGACACAAATATTCAATAGCTTTTGTCGCAGAGACCGCTGCTGCTGCCATACCCATTTGAGAAGATTGCGTTAATGCAATAGTAAGAATTCCATATTCCGTCTGAAGCTGGTTCACAAAATATTTCTGATCATCACCATTAATTTTTAAAGCCTCCCAGTCATTTTCCGTGTTTAAAAATTTTCTAACGGCATTAAATTCTTCGTCTATTGCTGTAACAATTAAAACATCATAATGAAAAGTATTCTTGTCATTACGTAATGGAAAAGAATGGGTGCGTTCTAAATAAGTGCAAATTTTAATTATATGCTGCTTCCAGTCAGAAGCGGTCGTAGAATAATGAATAAAATGACATAGCGGATAATTTTTTATATAGTCAGGCTCAATTGTGTAAGCAGTTAAACAAGCGATGAATTTTGGAGAAATTGCTCTTGGATTAGTTTCTATAAACTGAATGATTTCAATTCCTACATTGCTTTCTGCTCGATTCACTTCCCTTCTTGGAATATTTAAATCCAAAATAACAAAATCAAAAAAATGATTCGATAAATAGCGTTTTGCAGTACTGGCATCAGTAGCGTATTCAATATGAAATGGTCTATCCCTAATTTTTTCTTGCAGCAATTGTACAATTTCAGCTTTTTTTTGAATTAAATCTTCAACCAATAAAATTTTTAGCATATTAATCACTTAAATATGTAAGCAGGCTTTTACACCAAGACGATTCTGTTGGGCTATAATAAATACAATCCAGAAAAATATCAGAAAAATTTTCTGAACATTTTAGCTTAAGTTGATCAAAACTAATTTTTTCTACACCCTCACCAAAAAATTCAAGCTGTGTAAGTACAACAACTCTTGTTTTAATTTTATTAAATAATATTTTTTTCATGACATCATACCCTCCTAAAGGCCTTAATCTTCCCTCTCGCGAATCTATACTTTTATCAAACGTAGGGATTGACATATCCAGTATAATTAACTCAGGCGGGGCTTTTAAAATAGCTTGCACTCCGCTTTGATAACTTTTAAAAATCATTATTTGATCTTTTGTATAGTTATTTGTTAGGAGGAAAGATTCTATTTTTTGAATCTTTAAATCACTATCTTCAACTATGTAAATCATTGATATCCTTAATTATTATAAAAACAGAAAATAAATGTTCATTACTTACATCTAACTTTATGTCGAATTCTTTTTTGAAATCGAATTCAGCAATCACTTTTATTTTAGATAAGCCAGATCCACCTTCAAGACATGCCCTATTAACTGTTAAGTTTTGTTGAGCAGTAGCTAAATCTTGTCTAAAATCATCTATATTTTTTTCTTTCGAAATGTAATTAGAACTAGTTATGTGAAGAGAATTATCTTCTATGCTTAGATCTAAATCTAAAGTATCTTCTACAGTAAAATCATTATGAATAATTGCGTTTTGTATAAGTAAAAAAAGTATTTTGCATAAGCCTTCAAAATACTTTCCATTCAAATGTTCAAATTTATCTATAAAATTGATTGTTGGCTTTCCTGTACCAAAACAGTTTTCAATTTGTTTAATACAAACCGATACTGCATGTGTAATAGGAAAGGATTCTAACCCCACATCAGTGGATATATAAAACCAACTTTTTACAGTTTGCATTTTTTCATGAAAACTTTCTCGAGCTTGAATCATATTATTAAGATGATTCGACAATAAATTTCTATCTGGACTTCTGACGATCTTTTGGGTAATTCTCTCCAATTGACCTATAATCTGCTCAGATGAATTATCAATTTCTTCTCGAATTACAGCTAAATCATTTTCAAGATTATTTCGACAAATTAAAAATATTTTTTCTATAAGTTCTTCTGTTAAAGTATCTTCTTTAATAAAATCAACAACTTCATCATGTTGAGACTTCAACCAAAATATATTGAACAAACTATTTTTTTCGCCGCCATCTATAGTATCAAATTGTAGCTTTTTCTTAAGATAAGCCTTTATTGTTTCATTTAATTTTTTATTAGAGGCAATTAAGTCTCTTTGCAACTCTTTTCTAAACTTAGCACTAACATTATTTGATATATTTTCCCAATGCTCGTTAACTTTAAACTGACCATTAATTAACTCAAAGTGTATTTGACTTTCAACAAATGACTTTGTGAAATATCCTTCAAACCATCCATGTCTAATAGCTGTGCTGACATGAGTATCTAAACCATAAGCTGGATTAAAGTAAAATTCATTTATCACATTTCTAACTATATTGAAATATGATTCTTCTAATTCATTCTTTGGCAAATAAACATTTTTAAGCTGAGGATATTGATCTTTATAAATTGAATTTAAAATTTCTTTTAGTTTTTGATTCGTTTCATGATCTTGGGATTTTAATGCTTCTTTGCACTTATCCAACCCTCTATTCACATTTTCAAATAATAATGATTTTAAACTTTCTGTATCAACGAAAATTCTACCTGTTTCAACTACTTTAAATAGCTTGTTCACCTCTAAATTCTTTGTTATCTGTGCAATTTCAGTTCTATAAATTTTAGAATTACCTTCATCTAAATTAACTAATTTTTGACAAATTTGAATTCTTAGTAATTCAACTTCATCCAAATGTATATATATAGGTAAAGAATCTATTACATTTAGAGTACAAATATTTTTCAGATAATATAGAACAGAAGCTGACATAGAATTTTCATAAACATAAAAAAGCTCAATAGGATTTTCAATTTCATACCCTATTAGCACGTAATCCAATAAATCTGATAAATTTAAATCAAATATTGGATCTATTAATTTATTCTTTTTCAAATAATCTACAAGAATTGAGAAATTTATATTTTCCAGTAATTTACTGTCACCATAATTTTCCCTAAAAAATTGCAAAGCATCAATTCTATTATCAATAGATCCATTATGAATAATTTCTTCGGAAAAGAAATCCAATATTTTAATACTATCATTTGATTTCAAATATGTATTAAATATATTTATTTTAGCTTGCCTTTGAATATAATTATTTTGAGAGTCCTCATTCTCTTTAAATAAAACCAAAGCCTCAGCATGATTTGATTTATTAAGTTCGATCAAACCCAAATAGTTATTAAAACGATTTTTAGGAATTAGGTGTTCAATCTCATTAAGTAAAATATTATCATTTAAATTCAGTGACTTGAGTAAAGATAACGAAACATTTAAATTCAAATCATTTTTATCAATTGTTTTATTTTTAAGTAATCTCAAATAAGTTTTTGGATTTTTGTTTAAAAAAAGAATATTTTCGAAATTTTCTGCTTCTTCAATTTTCAATATGTCCAATACAAGCAAAATTTGATAACAGTAAGAGTTACCAAAGTTTAATGCAATATGTTTTTTTAAAAAACTTATTTCACTTTTTTGATTAACATTATTAAAAACATTTTTTATTGAATTTATAATTCTATTTTTTAAATTAATTTCATCTAGATTTTTATCAATATTTGCTAACGCTGATGCAGTAAGATTTAAATTTTCAGTAGAGTTCACTAAAAACCAATCATAATTTCCTTTTGTGTATTCATTATATGGGTGAAAATCATTAATAATATAACTTTCTATTGGATCAAAATATGTATAGCAATTTTGGAGTAAATTTTCATTTTTGATATTTATAATTTTTTTTATACGAGCAATAAGCGCCCCCGAAATCATCCCCTTAGCGATAGAAGAATATAGTGAAAAAACAAAAGTTTCATATCTATCTAATATAGTTCTTATTTCTTCTTGGGAAATAATCTGTTCATAGTTATCAATTTTCATAACTTCATCAGGTGCTAAACGATATAGATTATGAGAAACCCTTGAATATTCTATATTAAGATTTCTATAAATTTCTTTTATTGTATCTTTATATTCATCATATTCTTTATTTTCCTCTAAGACATTACTATAGTTAATAATGAATTGTAGTTCGAAGTCATTTTGAAATTGTTTTTTTTCAATTAGATTTTCAATAAATTCTTGTTGCGTCTTAGATCCATCTTTAAGAAAAATACAATACATTTTACTTCTAATCAGCCAGAGACTATAACCAAATTTAGACTCTATTTCTTCAAGTATATCTAATGCATTTTGTGTATCTTGCTCATATAAGGCCTCATAATATTTTTTTTTCAATTCAGCAAAAATTTCTAATTTATCTTTATATATAGAAAGTATAGAAGCAGACCATATTAGTTCATCTTCCAAAGTACCTTTCGTCAATATAATAGGGGGAATTTTTTTAATTTTATCAAAAGTTGGGAATTCAGACATTACTAACGCTGCAAGCAACTGTCCATGCGATTTGATCGATTTAGTAATAGCTGGATATAAATAATTCTTATTCTCTATTTTAACATTCGACAAAGCAAATCTTTTATCTTTGGCAGCAGCTACTTTGCGAAAAACTAACTGGTGAGCTATATTTTCATATTTGTTTGTTTTTTTATGCAGCATCATTTTGACATCGTAATGTAACTTTTTAAAATTCTACCAAATTAATTTTTATTTGCTCAATTTATTTAATATTTTTCAACCACTTTTCGATAAAAAAACGTAAAGAGTAATATAAATGCTTATTTATAGAATATAGAAGATGTAATTGAATATCACAAAGCTAATTTATACAGTCTCTAAAATTTTATCATTTAACTATACTCAAAAGATAACAAAATTAAATAATAAACAGAATATCATTAGACTATTAAAATAAATCAAATGATAGTATTATCATAATACTTAGAAAAATATAGATAAATGAGAAATGACTACTAGAATTTATGTCCGTGCCAGTACCAAAGACCAAGATGCAGAAAGAGCATTAGATGATTTAAGAGAGTTTGCTAAATCCATTAAAGGTGATGTAAACGAATATATAGAGAATGAATCAGGTACAAAGTTAGATAGACCTGTTTTAAATCAGCTATTAGATGAGTCAAAGAACGGGGATACTTTACTAGTTGAGAGCGTAGACCGCCTATCTAGGCTTTCTCAAACTGACTTTGATGTGTTGAAAGGGCGTATAAAAGAAAAAGGCTTAAAACTCGTTGTAGCTGATCTACCGACTACACACATGCTTGTTAGTTCAACCGATACTATTACAGGCTCTATCCTGAACCTAGTAAACAATATGCTTATAGATTTGTTGGCTACTATGGCTAGATTGGACAATGACAAGCGTAGAGAACGTATTAAACAAGGCTTGGAAAGAAGTGGATACAAGCCAAGTGGCAAGAAAGCTGATACAGCAAAACATGCTAGAATTAAAGAGTTAAATAATAAAGGTTTAACAAAAGAAGAAATTGCTAAAGCTGTAAACTGTGGAATCGCCACAGTATATAGGGCACTTAAAAACTAATTTAATACATGTTAAAAAATCAACCTTAAACATTCCACAACCAACTGATAATATTGAAAATAATCAATAAATCCTTTAATAATAGAGCATTTATTATATAGTATCAGGAATACTTATGAAATTATCAAGTTTTATAAAATTTGCTCTTCTCAATGTAGCTGTTACATCATCCTTTACGCTTTATGCAAATCCAGTGAATACCTATAAAGGTATTCCAAAACAAGATACTCAATTTGCACAATTCTTAGAAAAGAATAAAAATAAGAATGTATTCTTAAATTTAACAATTAAAAATCCTAATGAATTCGATGATATTAGCTCAGGATATAGAGGCGTTAGCCCAACTTTTTACGTAGCTTCGTTAGGTAAACAAGCTTATGAAGTTTATATCGAATGTGACAAAATTAATAACTCTCAAGCAGAAAATACAATTGGCAAATGCTCACCATTTGTTACTTGGAATGAAAGAACTGGAAATTTAAAGGGAAAATTTACGATAAAAGATCAGGGTAAGAATAGAATGGGAAGTCGACTATTCTATCTGATTGCCGAAAAAAGCAATCAAATGACAGTCGTAGTAAAAGAGCATTTAGGAGTGAGTGAATCTGGTGATGGTTACTCATTTACAACTAAAGATGGTAACGAGTTTTTTATTTACAATGCTGGTGGAGCCTCATCTCTTAAAGGCGAATTCAATATTATTGAGAATGCTACTATTTGCTTAAAATTAAGCCCTGATAATGGTGACATTACATCAATTTCCAAGGGTAAATGTCAGTAATACTTATAAAATACGTAAAAGCAAGATTTCATCAATCTTGCTTTTTTAACAAAGTGGCTATTATAAATAAAAATTATTTGCGAATATATTCAGGAAAAGCCTTTAATAAATCAGTACAAATTACTGATTCACCTCTTTCAGACTCATTTCGATCAAACTCTGCCATACCAAATTTTAAAACTTCTAAACCTCTTTCTTGACCTAATTCGTGCTCAAAACATTTCTTTGAGTCATCAATGAGTTCTTGATTGTATTGACTATAACCACATTGAAACTGTGCCCTGCTTAATAAACCATGTAGAGAAACAACTTGTTCACAATAAGTTGGTTGTTCGCCGTTTGTAGGTTTTAATGCTTCCTTTGCGAAAACAGTACTACCTAAAAAAAGCGAACTTAGAATTACTAAAATAATATTTTTCAATTGACTACATTCCATATAAAATACCAAACAATTATTTCATCTTTATGCTTAATTTTGGGGACCAAACATATAACTGCCAAAATTTGTCTTTACTTCTATTTCTTGAACCATTTGAGCATCACAACCACCTATTGATAATGCTACATATTCACCAAATTTCAAGCTTGATGGAAGTTGCTTTTCTCGTGCATAGCTAGAAAGACCACATTGATTTCCTCTATTTAAAACTACATCATATACAACAACTTCCTCGTCAGCTCGACCTTGAACTACAATGTCATATGCGACCTTATCGTAAAGTGATGTATTAAATTCATTAACACCAAATCTTACAGCGATTAGTTGGCCTTCGCCCTTTTGATTAACTGTATTAATATCGCTTTCTTCACTCATCCCTTCATCTCTAAAATCTGTACTATTTTCCCATTCCGAACCTTCTTCATCAACTTTCTCTGAAACACTTTCTATGGGATTCTCATTCGATATATTTTCTGATTGTTCGCTATTTTCGATTGTAGATTTATTTATAAAGTCATACTTATTTAAAAATTTTGCACCAATAATCATTACAAAAACAATCGTTGATAGCATCGTAAACCATGACTTAAAACTTCCACTTACTTCATTCTTAATATATCCCGTCTTAATAAAGCTTTTCATATCTTCACTGAGTAATAATATGAATATATAAATATCAATAAATATCGAATACAAATATAGAAGGAATTGAAATGTAGAGTAACTCTCAATGAATAAAGATAATCCATATGAAACTATTCCAATAATAATCAAAAACATTAATATAATTCTTGCTAGTTTTTTACGTTTTGATAGAAAGTAAATTAATATTAGGAATAACACACTGATGAAACTTTCTGCTATTAGTATGACAAGTATTGATTGATCTTTAACTAAATTAGCCCCATCAGCAACATCTAGAAGAGATATAAGAAAAGAAAAAAATATTGATACAAAAGTCAGCGTTAAAATTTTCTGAATGAATAATGGACTATTCTTAAACATTTCACCCTCATAATTTAGATAAACACGATATTTAATTCAACTTAATAATTTTTATAAAGAAAAATTTACTATAACAATATTTTATAGAATAAAAATTATCAACACAACTTAACTAAAGTTTATATTTCTACGTAACTTATATCAATAGTTACGTTGTTTTTAACTAAACTTACTATTTTGGAGTGATGAAAAATGATGATGAAAAAACCTTATTTGCAAAACGCTTAGGATTGGCTATGCAATCTAAAGGTTATGAAGTTAAAGCTTCTATATTAGAAAGAGAGTTTAATTTAAACTACTCTGGCAAACCCATGACCTTACACGGCGTTCGTAAATGGCTCATAGGTGAAGCAATTCCATCTGGTGATAAATTACTCACACTAGCAAAATGGTTAGAAATACCACCAGAAGAATTAATCTTCGATAAAGACATTCAAAAAGCAATTCAGCAACGTGATTATAGATGGCAACAAGAACTCGGCTACAAAGATAAAGAAATATTTGAAGCTTATGTTAAGCTTGCTGCATCACACAAGAAAATTATTAGAGATATGATCATTGCATTATCAGATATATATAAAAATCAGTAAAATAATTACTCTACTGCAACTCAAATTTCATTTTCTATATAGAAACAAGATGTTGAATAATCATGTTTCTATAATTTTTCATGTAAATAATTAAATTAAATGTTGGTCATTAAAATTATTTGATGAATTGTCTATTTTACTGTGCCACCAGATATCTATTGCATTAAAATCAAAATAAACTGCTGCTTGTCTAGTCTGGCCGTCTTTAATCGGGCGTGGGAAAGTATCATCTTCTATTATTAACTTTCTTAATTTATCAACTTTAATTGACAACAAATGGCAGACTTCTTTTTTTGTTATTCTCATTTTTTTCATTATTATTCTCACTATTTATTAACTAAATTTTTTTATATCAATATTATATTTTTTTAAAAACTCTTTACTTTTCTTATGAATAGCAGATCTAGAATAAGTACTCTCTATGTCGCCATTGATCAAACAATTATAAAATCTTCTATCTATAGCATCTGTTATATCATTATTTGAATTTTTTATTACTAGCTCAGGAGTATAAATTTTATCTAATTTTTTATTAAAAAAATCATTGATATAACATGTATCTAACCATTGATGTGCAAATTGTAAGTCCCACTCATTCAATTGTTTAGATTTAATTTTTATTTCTTGACGAATCATAAGGTCAGCTAATGCTTTTAGCTCTAAACTAGTTTTAGATCTTTTAAAATTATCTTTAATTTCTCGCCCCTTATGATAATTACAAATATGCCAGCGCTTAGAAGTAAAACCAAAGTAGATACCATTCTCAAATATCGTTTTCTTCTGATTTGGATATGTAGCCAAATTCTTAAGATTAGATAAATACTGAATAGCATTCTGCTTGCTCTCAAAAATCATATCACTTTTTATATCAACTTTATAAAGTCTAAAATGGCCGAGACGAATAGCTTCTAATTGTTCTTTAGTTGGGTCTACTAGATTTATAGTTTTCAGTTTTTCAATCGTTTGTAAAACTAATTCTATTAAATTTGCACAACCAGTCACATTGTGACCATTCAACCATTTGTAAAAATTACCAGTGATCTTTAATTTAGAATTAGTGTCATCTGTAGATGATAATGATTGCAATGTAATAACACTATCAAATTCAGATGATATCTTTTTTGATCGATACGTAACTCTTGATTCTTCAAAATTATATTTTTCATCACTAAAGATCTGGTAGCAAGATGCTACTTTTTCTGGCTCATGATTAATATCAATTACAATTTCAAGATAATCAATTTCTAATTTATTTTTTTTCATAATATACTCACTATTTATTTTTAACTAATAATTAGTGATAGTTTTAATATAATAAGATTTAAAATTTAAAGTATAACTATTCTATTCTTTATTCTCATAATGAAACAAATGTACTGTTAATATAAATATATTTAACTCAACTACCACACCAAGAGGGCGCATATTAATGACGTTTTGATGATCTGTCAAATTTTATAAAAATCAATAGATATTTACCAAACACATTGACAATTTATTTTTTGAAATTTAGTAGCAACATTACAAACACCCTATTCAATTTATATGCAAACTTGTAAGTTCATCATCAAATAATCTTTTTTTCTATAAAAACTATCCAATGAGTACAATGAAAGAAAAAGAACAAATACTAATCAATTCAAGTACAATTTTTTATGAAAAATTATTTTAGTATTTTAATTTTAACTCTGCCCCATTATCAAGCAAAAGGACATTCTCTGGAAATCGTAATGCAGCCAATCTATTAGAAAAATCTTTCTGATGATGACGATCTAAATACCTCTTACCAACTGAATAATCAATGCAGAAAACATTTTTCTTTAAACCGAACCATTGCACAGCATCTATATATTCAAAGAAACCAGTTTTTTCTTTAGTAGTTTTAAAATTTCGCCAATAGTGACCAACTACCACTGGAACATCATCTTGATAGTAATCCCACCATGCAATACGATCAACCATCCTCCATTTTCCTCCCGCATAAAATACTTGTTCTGCTAACTTTTCTGCACCTGACGTAATCACTTTAATTGGATTATTCATTTGCTCTAGAATATTCTGTTGAGCTAAATATTTTAAAAAAGGAACTTTTGTAGAAACATCATTTAACTGAACATGATAATGCAACTTTTCTTGTTTTACCTTTTCCTCAAGTTCTGATTCTTCTAAATATTTTTTATTCATTTTTACAAACTGATCATAAGCTTTTTTAATTGATTTTGATCGATTTTGCTTTAAAGCATCAATAGATGCTTGATCCCAACACGCATGTACGACTCTTAATTTTTCTGATTCTAAAGCAAGTGGTAATGTACTTAAGAATTCGATAATCATATTTTTATCTTCTAAAGATGCATTTTTAGAATTAAAGTTCTTATCATTATCTTCATGAGGTGAGCCAAAAAACCAACCATTACCTTCTCTCTTTGAACCTATTAACAAATTTAATTCATGGTTTCCCAATACACATTGTGCATTTCCATTTTCAACTAAATGCTTAACAAGTTGCATAACTGCAATACTATCCAACCCTCGATCACATAAATCCCCAACAAAAACAAGTTTTCGATGTGCTACATGATCTCCATTTTCACCATAACCAAGAAATCTCAGCAATTCTTTTAATGCATCAATTTCGCCATGAATATCACCAATAATATCTAAAGGTGCATCATAGAGTTTTTGTACAAATTGATTTTGCATTATTATTTCCTAATTTAAAGTATATATATGAATTCAATTTTTTTAAAAGACATATATATAAATATTTTTTGTTGGGCACTTTATTAAAATGCTTAAAACAATATAAAGTCTTTTACTGTTTACTCATCGAAAATAAATGAACCTTCATAGATAAGCTTACAAACTGCTTTTTTATACTCTATTAAGTCAAAAACCACTCTGCCAAAATTTTCAAATGTTTTGATAGATAAATCCTCTTCCCGTAATAAAATAATTTTAGGAAACCGCAGAGAAAGTAATTCTAAATCAATATTTTTAATATCAGGATAAAATAAACCATACCCTGACCAATTTTTTACAGCTTGTGCTAACACTGCAGCATTCTCATTTATATGCTCTGCCATAATAGATTCTGGCTCAAATACTCTAATCACGTTGCTATAGTCATTACATAAACCAACTTCCAACTCTTTAAATTCAGACTGATTCGAATGCAATTCTAATGAAGAAAATAGCTTCACAAATACTTATCCTATTAGTTGTTATATGTTCAGATAAATTTAAATCACACCTTATTCAAACGTAGTTGAATAACAATCTACTTTAGCTAACAATAACGTAGATCACCTTACTGCTCTAATAAAGAGTCAATATGATCTGCCCACCACTGCATAATCCCTATACGTTCTTCAAAGTGTGCACCTTTATCATAAACACCTTTAACGCCCTTCTTTAAATGCGCTAAACATGCTTCTACAACTTGCTCTTTATCACTATATTTATTATTGAGCGCTGTACTTGCTATATGCCTAAAACCATGCGGATTCTGTCGTCCTTTGTAGCCCATTCTATTTAATGCCATATTAAATGTATTGTCAGAAATTGGCACAGTTAAGCTACTCCGACTCGGGAATAATAAATTTGATTCACTTTTATTTTCTTCTAATTCTTTCAAAAGTTTTATTGCTTGACTTGATAATGGAACAGCATGTGTAACTCCTTTCTTCATTATATTTGCTGGTTTAATCCATACCGCTTTTTCAAAATCAATTTGATCCCATGTGGCATTTCGAAGCTCAACTGGACGGGGGAAAAGTAAAATGAATAATTCTAAGCCTATTGCAATATTTCTTTTTTGATAAGATCGAATTGTACGTATCAACATAGGAAGTTCTTCTAACTCTACGAACTTCATATTTCCACCATCATTTTTATCAAGATGCTTTGTAATGCCTTCTAAAGGATTGTAATTAATCTTTGCCTGAAATTTTGCCCAATCATATGAATTGCGACAATATGAAGTTAATTTTTCAACTTGAGTATGAATATTTAAATTACGCTGTAGACCCTGAAAAAAATCAAACCATTCTTTTGGTGTAATTTCAGTAAAATCGCGATGACCAAATTCAGGAATAATATGCTTTTCAATTGATTTTTTAGCCTTACCGAATGTTTCAGCACCCCAATGAGACTCTTTTGTATCTAACCATCCATTGATCAAAATACTAAATTTTAAATTTTCTTTTTCCTTCTGCTTTTGTTTTATATCTCTACTTGACTCCAGAATCTGTCCATTCGCTAATTTTCCTAATAGCTCATTAGCTTTTCGTCTCGCAAAAGCTCCACTCACACTTGGGTATGCACCTAACCCCTTCCACGACCACTTACCTTTTTCATTCTTATATCTTAATTGCCAAGACTTCTTTCCAGTTTTTTGTACTAAAAAATAAAGAGCTCCACCGTCACACTCTCTATATTCTTTGTCTTCAGCTTCTAAATTTGCCAAAGTTGTATCTGATAAAGGTCTTTTCTTAATTGCCGTTCTTTTCATACACCTTTTTGTATCATGAGTTAGAATTTATTTAATGATACAACATGTGATACACAATTAATAGATATATACATCTTTATATAACTTTATACAAAGCAATAAAAAAGCTCTAAACATTTGTTGTTTAGAGCTTTTTTAATCATACAAAGTCATGTAACGACATATGAATTTAAGTATTTGGTAGGTATAAGCAGACTCGAACTGCTGACCTCTACGATGTCAAAGACAGTACAATTTAAATAATATCAAAAGCTTAAATTTTTCCTGTCGTATTCCTGTCGCATTTCATAATTTTTATACTAATTAATCTTTGTACTTACATCTAATAAAACATTGTTCAAGTGAGCATTCCGTTTAGGCAAATATCAAGCTATAGAGTCAGTGTATTTAATAGGCATCACAGCATTTATTACCGGAATATATTTGCAGGATTGAACAAATATTTTATGCCTACATTCTTACAATCTAAAATTTCAGGTCATAAAAAAAATAGGTTACTTTAGTTACCAAAATTAATATTAATAGCTATATATATGAAATTATTAAGATTTAATTGAATTTATAAAAGTTACTTTTAGGTTACTTTTGAGTTACCAGTAACCCATTTTTTAGGTTACCAACAGTAACCTATTAAGTATTTGTTTTTAATATATTAATTACTTTTTTTAAAAGCATTCGTAACCCTTGGTAACCTAATAAAAGTTACCATTTTTTATATTATAAATTAATAACTTAGATATTGTTTTTGATGTCGGTAACCTAAATTGAACTTTTATTTTTGGACTTATAAAATTCATTAAATAGTTCTATTTATTCTATATCTTTTAATTTGCATCAGATCGCATCACTTTGCATCAACTCCAATGTCTTAATATCCCATCAAAGGCTTTGATAGCATTGGTTTGAGCTATTTTTAGCACTGCATCAAAATAATGACTTTTAGTAAGACTGCGGAGGCGTGAGGGAACTGCGTTTGGCTAAGCCACCCCACCCTTCTACTTTAAATAGATTGAAAAATAAGATATAGATGGGTTGGAATTTACTAGATAAAAGTAATTTCGTATAACGTGTATTATGTTAATTTTAGAAAAAGTTAAGTATTTTTTGAGAGTTTAATAAATGAATAGTGTTCATGAAATTATAGAAAAAATACATAATGAATGGGAAATTGAGCCTAAGAAAGCTATTCATAGAGGTATGGAATGTCCCTTTCCTTTACATTGTTCATTAAATCCAAAAAGCAAAATTTACCCACAAATACCCCAAGTACCTTTACCAAAAGCATTAGAGAATTTTTATACAGTATCTAATGGTGCAGACCTATTTAAAGATAAAGAATACGGACAATGGGGCTTAAAATTATATTCTATTGAGGAGGTACCTTTTGCTTCAAAAATTTATAAAAGTAATCGTAATAATGAATCTCTTCAAAGTGACTTAATTATCGGAGAATTCTATGGAGATTCAGACTTATTGTTAGTTCGATGTGATCCTAACAGTGATGATTACGGCTCTATTTTTGTTGTCTTACCTATAGATCAAAGACAAGATTGGTATATTGTTGCTAATACTTTTGAAGAATTCATTAATAAATTTTATGAAACTAAGGGTGACAAATTCTGGGAACCTTAAAATTATATGGCGGATATTAGCGCCATTTAACATAAGGGGCATTATTCAAATTATCAAAAAAATTAGTAAAAATGGGAGCTTAAGACTCCCATTTTCGATTTCGTATAAGGTGTATTATGTTAATTTTAGAGTTTCTTAAAATTAATCTAAACTTTTTTTAAAGAATCTAATAGATTACTATCAATTTTAAAAGCGACTATTGCAGGAATAGTCTCGAAAAGAATCTTGGCAATTTCTAAAGTCTTAGGGTTTGAATAGGCGATAGGCTTTGGAATAGCTATTATTAACTTACTAAAATGTTCACAAGAATTATTATGATAGTTGCTTAACCAAATATATTTTTCCCTCAAAGATTTATAAAGTTTTTGTTCATCAGGATCCATAGATTCTTTAATTTCTAGTGCTCTGCTTATTTGAAATTCTATTGCCTCTTTATAAACCTTCAACATTCCTCCTTGATGAAAGATATTTTCCTTATACGCTTCTGGATCTGTGATAGCGTTTTGTATGACAAATTTATTTTGAGACCTTGCATCCAAAGTAACGACTCCAAATCTATTAAAATCTAGATATCTAGTACCATTATCATCAACAATAAGATCCGTCTTGTACATCAAATTACTTAACCAACTTATTGCTTTCATAAGCTTAGTATTTTCTACTACATCATCAGCTAAAACGACTCTAGGATATATAGCCTTCTTCGATTCTGCTAAATATGCCGCACCGACACCTTTTCCAACGGCAAAAGTTCCATCAATATATGAGTAATGATTACTAATCCCACCCCTCAAGAAAATCTTTTTCTCTAGTACACATTTATAGATCAACGATATTAATCTTTGTAAAATAATCAATAACATATTTGCAGAATGACTTAATGCAATATGTTCTGGAAAATCTAATTCTAAATTTGGACTATAGCTAACAATTAACGAATCTGAAATAAACGCAAAAGAAATATCATAATGGCTGAATATATCAAAATTACTTTGAGAATAATGCTCTCTGAGTTTTATACTATCATTTTGGTTCTTGAAAAGTTCAACATTACTTTTCATGAATTCGATAAGTTCCTTTGCTTTCTCTAAATTATCAACATCACCATTTATATCTCTATAACCTAACAGGTCAACAAATAAAGTCCAATGTAAAAGTTTCAAAAAACACCTATATTTCAATAAAATATAGCTTAATATTAACCTAAAATATAAGTAATATTATTTAAAATAAAACCTTTTTTCGAAATCGACAATATTTGAATTTTCCACCAATCGCCCCTCCATTTAACATAATGGTCGTTATACGAAATTATTTTTAGAATAGTTTTAAATTTCAGAAAGTTATGCTATAAAAAATTGGGACGCAAACCTAAAAAACCGACTTGGAAACAAGTCGGCTTTTTTATGTACAACTCTGGAAGATATCGCCAATAAAACTGATCAATATCCAATCAACCTAAAGCTTTTGTCCATGTTATCAATTCATCTACTGCTTAAATTATCCACAATTTCTGCGGATAACCCTTGGGGTAAAATTTAAGCAGTTATGTACGCTTAAGCGCACAACAATTCCCGCCCTTTGCGGCTATACGACCTCACGCTTATTTCCTATCATGGGGACATAGAGAGCAGGATGCTCCAGATAAGAATAACAAGATCAGATACAAGGAATGTGAGGTAAGACAGGAGTATACCTAAGCATCAAATACGAAAAACCCCGACAGGATGTCGGGGTTTTTTTATGCAAAAATATTTTTATAAAGTATAAATAGTTTTAACTACTCACTAGTGGATAAAAGCTCATAATTTTTAAACTTTATGACTTCCACACCCAATCGTTCATTGATCTGTTTAAGTAAGTTTTGATAAAAAACAATTTCATTGTAATAAAAAACTTTTGCAGCCTTTTCAATATCACCAAAGCCACCTGCATTTTGTGGTACTACACCGATGAGTTGGGGTGGTATACGATGCCCTGCAAGTTGGTCATCACGACTGGCTATTTTAATATTATAAAATTCATCCTTGGCAGCAACTTCAGCCAGTGGAATAACTTTAACTCCGTCTTTAGTTCCCCCGGGTGTATAGACTAATAAATTTTTAAAATTGCCTGCCCCTTTTGAGTTTTCAAGCGAATCCTCTAAATCATCGACATCTTGCTGACTTTGTAATGCATCGGTCATGTGTAGAATAAAACCTGCATGTGCTCCATTTTTATAATATCGACGACGGAATAAAGTAGCTGCTTCATTGAGCAAAATTGCATTTACACTACTCAAATAATTAGGTATACCGTAAATTTCCTGTCCAATATCAGTTTCAAAAATATGGATCATATCTTGAGGTTCAAATTTATGGTTATTGATCTGGTCATAGCCCAACTGATAATAACTTGATAAGTCCAATGCCCTTCGCATATTCAGTGCCGGTCTAGATCCAAGCCCAACAACCCCACCAAAACGATTACGTTTCACATGCACATAACAATTGGCAAAGGTTAAAAGATTCAGAGCCAAAGCATTAAATTCATGGCGACTTAACAACGGATGAGGAATGTAATCACTGGTGAGAATATTGCGTTTCACAATCAAAGCACTGGTGTGATGACTGGTCGCTCGAAACAATTTTGCCGTGGCCAACATATCGTAGGGTAATTCATACCAGTCTAACCATTTCGGACAATAGCCATATTCAAACAAGGCATGGCCATCCAGTACCGGTTCTGCTTCCCCAAAATTTTTGCATATAATTTTACTGGTTGGAGCATCTACAGCCAGTTCTTGTTTCTGCAACAAACCAAACCGATCCAATTGCTGATGTAGCATTGATTTTATATTCATGATTTAAATACTCTGATTCGGCTACGTGCTGCGCCTTGTTGAGATGGATCTGTAATGTCGACAATCGGTGCTTTTTCTAAACCATTCATAATTGCCCAAGCTATATCACCATGCCCATTTTCTGCAGAGCGACTAGTGACTAAGGTTTTGTTACCCCCACCACTGGTCATGGCTTTTTTAATGGAAAGGAAAGCTTTTGCTACAGTCGTTAAACCAGCATCAAAATTGAGTCGTCGTTTTTGAAATAATTCTTTGGCTCTGAGTCCCATACGAATTTTTAATTCGGGGTTATAGTTCAGTCTGGTTAAAGCAGGGAAAAATTTAGATACATATTCAGAAACAGCAAGACCATTACCAGTGTTGTCAATTCCAATAAAAGTGACGTTATAGCGTCCACAAACCTTTTTAATATATAAAGATTGCTCTTGAGCTGTTTGTCCTTTGAATTGTTTTACTTCAAGTACTCGATAAGGCGACAATGATGTTGGTGGTGGTGCAATAACAGCAAGTGCAGCATTATCACCTGTGAAAGATGGATCATAGCCAATCCATACTTCGCCTTGATAATGTGGCGTTTCATTGGGGTTAAAATCGTTCCAGATTTCCCATGAATCCACCATATTAGGAATGATGTCTTTCAGTGGAAAATAAGAACCTGAATCATCGATAAAATCACAATCAAATAAATTGGCATATTCCTCATCGCCATATTCTGCAAGTAAGTCATCCCGATCAAATAAATCACAGCCTTTAGCTTCAGCAGCATCTAAAGTCACAATTTGGCGAGTCTTTCTATCAGCACATTTAACGGGCATTTTTAATGCGACTTTGCTGACATCAATTTCAATTGGTAATTTACGTTTACTGTCTGTACCCGTCCAGAATGCATAGGCTTCATGCAAAATACTGGAAGGTGTCGACATATAAATTTGCTTATACATTTTCTGTGATGCCATTGCAGAAGCGACTTTTTTGAACTTTAAAAAACTACGAATCCAAAAAAATTCATCCATGATGACATCACCATGACGGCCTTGAGCTGTTAAAGCATTTGTCCCTAAATAATATAAACTCGCTTGTCCATTTGGTCCGTTGACAACAATAGGATCTCCTGTCAGTTCAACGCCTATCACTTCCAAACAAAAAGCTTTGATATATTCAATAAATTGAAAGGCTTGTGCTCTTGAAGCGGACATAAAAATTTTATTTTTACCCGTTTTAAGTAAATCAATAAAAGCCCATAGCGCAATAATATAGGTCGCCCCGATTTGGCGTGATTTCAGTAAAATAAAAATCCGTGACCATGAAATAGCATCCATCCATTCTTGTTGATATAGGAATAAAAATTCTGAAAATGCCTGTTCAAGTAAGACTAAATCTTCTTCGGTAATTTGGTTTTTAAGCTTTCTTTTTTTCGGCTTATTGTTGCGGTTTTCTAGTTTTGGATTGAGATCAGCTTGAGTCCCCCCTTGGCGGTATCTTTCAATTTTCGCCCATCGTTCAAATTGAACACCAATAAAATCCATTTCTTTGTAATTGGCATTGCTCTTATTTTCCATAAAAGTCAGTGCTAAATATCGGACTTTAAGTCCAAGCGTTACATCATCAAATAAATCCGATTTTTCCCATCCTTCACGTTGTTTCCAACTTTCGACGGTCGCTCGATTTTCTTCAATTTGCTTGGCAATTTCAGACACAGTCATACCCATCGCAAACAGGATTCGTCCATGTTGCCGTGGGTTTAAATTTTCAAAAGTAAGCGGATGCGATGTATTCATGTGCCTAATGTAGCCCTAAGCATTCATTTTCCGCGAATAGAAAAATCCTGATTAAGCGTTAAACAGGATTCTGGTCGTTGCGAGCATCTCACCTTCACAAGCAAACTGCATACATCAGAAACATAGATGGAAATTTAAATGGGACTAGCAGGAGAAGGACGTGTAGAAAAACGCTTTCGGGTGGCACGTGAAGGTCAAACCGTGGATGGGCGTGAACTGACTGGACAAGAAATTCAACAGATGGGATCAAGCTATAGTCTGGAAAAATATGGTGCACGAATCAATCTTGAGCACTATTCAGGATGGTCACCAGAACCACCTTTCAATGCCTATGGCGACATCATCAAAGTTGAAGCCGTAGAAGAAGATGGGAAATGGTCGCTGTATAACACTCTTTCTGCTCTGCCTAATTTTGTGGCCATGAATAAAAATGGACAAAAAATTTATCCATCAATTGAGTTTTACCGCAACTTTGCAGGGACTGGCATTGCCTATCAAGTTGGACTTGGTTTAACCGATACCCCTGCTTCACTCGGCACAGAACCCATTAAATTTTCAGCCAACCAATTTGCATTACGAACTCAACCTAACTCGGAGATTTATATGTCACTGACAGCTCCAACTGAACAAAACAATTCAGTTCCAAATGATCAAAAAGGTTTTTTAGAACAGTTAAAAAGCATGATTTCACTGAGCCAACCCAAACCTGCAGCGCAGCCCGATGATTTTCAGGCTACGGTGACTCAAGGTTTAGTGACTGCCTTGAATGGTATTAAAGACCTGAATGAAAAGTTCAAGACATTAAGTTCAACACCTGCAGCGGCAACACCACCAGTGAATCCACCTGTATCTGCACCGGTTACGCAAAATACTGAACAGCAAACAGCACCGCAAGAGGCTTTCAATCAAGCACTCGCACCGCTTTTGCAATCAATCCAAGGCTTACAAACTCAGCTCACTCAACTTTCAACGACTCCAGTCAACAATCCACCTGCAACACCAGGTAGTGATATTGACCGTATTGATTATTAATTAAGGAATTTAACCATCATGTCAGTCGTTCTCAGTCCCATCGCACGTACAAAATTATCAGGCTATATGGCCGACATCGCTCGAGCCAATCAAGTTGAAGATGTCAAACATAGTTTTGCTGTTCTTCCTGCACCTGAACAAAGAATCATTGCTGCTTATCAGGAGTCTGCGGACTTCTTAAAGCAAATTAATGTATTTCCAGTTGATAATGCCACAGGTCAAAAAATTGGCTTACTGATCGGTACCACGATTGCAGGTACCACAGACACCCGTGTCAAACCACGTGCACCCACCGCAGTCGGTGCATTGGATTTACTGGATGAATATAACTGTACTCAAACCAATTATGATGTCGCCTATTATTGGTCATTGCTCAATGCTTGGAAGCATGATCCAGCTTTCAAAGCCAAGCTACAGGCGATGGTCATCAATGCCATTGCACTGGATAAGCTGTGTATTGGTTTTAATGGTGTATACCGTGCCCCAACATCAGACCGAGTGGCCAATCCACTTTTACAAGATGTTAAAAAAGGTTGGCTACAAAAAATTCGTGAAATTGCACCTGAGCAACATTACGAAGGGATCGATGACGGTGCAGGCAAACTGGTCACCAAAATTGGTGCAGGCAATGAGTTCAAAACGCTTGATGGTTTAGTTGAATATGCAGTTGAAGAATATATTGCCGTACAACACCGTGAAAGTGGCTTAGTCGCCATTTGTGGCCGTGGCGTATTGAGTGATAAATACTTGCCATTGCTCAATACCATTCAAGATCCGACGGAACAATTGGCAGCACGTACCATTTACGCCAATAAGCAGCTTGGAACTTTACCTGCTCTGCATGTTCCCAACTTCCCTGCAAAAACAATTCTGATTACTCATCCGAAAAATCTGTCGATTTACCTTCAGTCAGGCACTTTGGTGCGTTCTATTGCAGAACAGCCTGAATGGGATCGTGCAGTCGACTTTCAGTCAGTGAATGAAGACTTTGTAGTTGAAGATTATAGCAAGTGCGTACTCATCGAAAATATTGAGGTACAAGCCTAATGTCGATAAATTCAATGCGTGAGCATCGTGAAAAAATGCTCGCTATCAAAGCCCAAAAAATGGCGCAAAACCCAGATCCACGCTTACGAAAAAAAGCAGTGATTATGGGTGTTGATCCTGAAAGTAGTGTTTTAAAAGCCAATACTGATTCGACTACGCCTACTGCCAATATTGAACTGCGTTTGTTCAATCACATGAGCCAATTAAAAGATACCAAATCGACTCAGGACAAAATTGCCAAGAAAAAAGAATGGTTACCTGAATATTTCGGTTATATCGATGGCTGTTTAGCCGTTTCCCCTTCTGCACAAAATATGACGCTTGTAACGTTAATGGTGTGGGCAGTCGATGCAGGTGAATATGAACTTGCTGTACGTATTGCTGAATTTGCCATTCTCAATGACATGGTCATGCCTGAAGGACACATTCGTGGTATTGCAGAATTTGTTACTGAGCAATGTGCTGAAGATTTTCTGAATGATTCAGACCTTGCTATTGATCATGCTGAATTGATTAAAAAAATCATTGAGCTGGGTGTCGGTGAACAAATGGTGGATCAGGCTCGTGCAAAAATTTACCGTGCGCTAGGTGATGCATTGAAAGATGCTCAACCTTTCGAAGCACAGAATGCGTATAAAAATGCCTTGCGACTCGATAGTAAAGTGGGCTGTAAAAAAGACCTTACAGCACTTGAAAAACTATTGACGAAGCAAACAACCGAGTCGTCTCCCGACGCCACTGTCGGCTCGCAGGCTGATTCACCTGATGCTTCGGCAGCAGATGTGTCAGTTCCTGCGTCCACCGACTCTAATATGTCCACAGACACAAGTACGGCTGCGGAGTAACGGTCATGCTTCTAAATGCACCACTACCTGATCGTATGGTTCAAAACCCTGATCCAGAACGTCCAAATGTCAGTATTAAGGATTTATTGGGAACGGTGCGTTTAGATCAATCCAAAGGTGAGGATCTTTTAGCAGAAAAGATCCTCACCGCAATGGATGACATCAATACTCAAGTCATGTTGCTCAAAATCGAAACGGATCTACAGATTCGCAAATACAAACGTGCAGTTTGCTATGAAGCTGCTGCACTGATTTGTGAAGATAATTTAGATTTTGATACCACAACAAACGGTCAATCACGTGGCGAAAATCAACAAGCAAAAATGCAGTCGTTACGTCGCGTTGTCAATCATATGATTGCTGATTTGACGAATCGAACACGTAACCGAGTCAAACTGGTATGAGTACTGTCAATGCCATACAGGGCGATACTTTAGATGCCATTGCATACCGTTATTTCAAAGACAATTCAGTGCAAGTTTTGGCTGCATTGATTGAATTAAATCCTGAGTTGCATGGAACATTTCTAGATGAGCATCAAGCCGTTATTTTGCCTGAAGCGACTCAAATGCAAAGTACTCCCTCATTGAAACTGTGGGATTAAAGGGGAACCCAATGAATGATCCTATTTCAATTAAAGGATTACCGTGGCTTTTAAAAATTATTGCCGCGATTATGGGCGCAATTTTAGCGCTGATTTTAAGCGGTGATATCGATCCGCAAGGTCGAATCAAAATTACCGTCGGTGTGATTTTAAAATTCGCGATTAGTGTGGCCATTAGTTTATACGGTGGATCTGCTTTTATTGAATATTACCAACTCACCCATTATTCAATGCAGTCACAAGGTTTTGTGATGCTGATTTTTGCTGTGTTTGGCATGCTGTTAATCGGTATTTGGTATCAATCGATGCAGTTATGGAAAGGTAAAACGGTGAGTGAAATTATTGCTGAAGTAAAAGCAGCTTTCATTGCCATGTTTAAATAAGGAGATTCAATATGGCACTTACATTCGATCAAGCCTTTGAACGCTTAATTGGGCATGAAGGCAAATTTACCAATGATCGCCAAGACCGTGGCAACTGGACAACAGGTGTCATTGGTAAAGGCGAATTGAAAGGCACTAAATTTGGTATTTCAGCAATGACTTACCCCGATTTAGATATCCTCAATTTAACGCTTGAACTGGCCAAAGCAATTTATAAACGTGATTGGTGGGACAAAATTAATGCTGATTCATTGCATTCAGCAATCATTTTTCAGGTTTGGGATTTTGCCGTCAATGCAGGTATGGGAACAGCAAAGCGTAAATTACAAAAAGCTGTCGGTGTCGCTGAAGATGGCATTATTGGTAAAAAAACTTTGCAAGCCATAAAAGCCGTTGAACTGAATGATGTCCTGTTGAAATTCAATGCAGCGAAGCTAAAGCATTACACCAGTTTAAGCACTTTTTCTCGCTACGGTAAAGGCTGGGTTATTCGCACAGCTGATCAACTTGATTATGCAGCAATGGATAATTAATCATGCAAGCCTTAATTCCTTTAAAGCCCTATTTACAAGCAAAATTGCCTTTAATGACTGCAGATAAATGTCATCTGTTTATCGTGAATGGGACTCAAGCAAAGGGCTATATGGAATATACAGCTCGGTTGTTATTCCTAGATTACCGTGGTGATCCTATTGAGGTCATTATGCAAATTCGGGAGTGGCTCAAGTCCAAAAAACTGCATTTAGATGCTACTGGTAACGATGTTCAAATTTCATTTAGTTCTGAAATTATTGATGCCAATACCTTTGATCTAGAAGTTGATTTTCCGCAACGCGATAAAATCGTGATGGATCAAAATGGTTACCATGTTTGTCCAGAATTGGTTTGGAGCGATACATCTGGAAAATTTGTGCCTGCAGGGACTGAATAATGGATGCCTATTCTGGATTAAATCACTGGCTTGATCAGATTGCGCTGCGTCTGGAGCCGACTCAACGTCGTGAACTCATGCGACATTTGGCTCAAGGTTTAAGAGTACGCACTCGGGATCGGATCAAGCAGCAACGAGATCCTGATGGACATCGCTTTATTCCACGTAAACGTAATCAAATTGGAAATAAAAAGCGTCAAGGCGCTTTATTCCAAAATATCGGCAAAGATATAAAAACCGAATATTCAGCAGATCATGCTGCAGTCGGTTTTGGTGGACGGACGGCTATTGTCGCTGAAACTCATCAACAGGGTAAAACCATTAAACCTAGTCGCTATGCAAAAGCCACCAATTACCCAATTCGTGAATTGGTCGGTTTTAGTCAAGCTGATGAAAAATGGATCGAATGTGAAATTCAGCAATTTTTAATTCAAATCAATTAACTAAATTGCTAAATTTTTTTCTCAACAGAGGATAATTATTTCTTTCTATTCCATAATTATGTGGGGATGCATTCTTAAAATCTGTAATCATTGTTTTAATATCATCATCAGATAAAGATACTATGTAACCGCGATTATCTTTAGCTGTATCTATGCATCTCAGGTCAAGTAGTTCCTGATTGTCTGATTCCCTAAAAACTAAAAGGCCTACCTGCCCTCTTCCTGGTGAAAATCTTCCAGATAATTGATCTACTTCAGGATTTCTAATTTCATTAGTATAATTTTTACATTCGATGAAGATATAAGCTGATGGATAATGCAAACTTAACCATTTAAAAAAACCATTTTTAGCTTCATTAATATATTGAATATCAATACGCTTTCTTCGATTATGAATTTCAGCTTGCTTTTTAGGGTAGTTCAAGTTTGGATAAAACAATGCAGTTAATATCTTTTCTATGTGTTTCTCATACAGTGACGCATGATCAGTTCCTTTAGGTATATTATCTAACTCTTGAACTAGTTGATCCCAATCAATTGCAGGTAAGTTCTGAATTTCTAATATCTCTTCATGAGAAAGTGGATATTTAGGAAGAGCCTCTTTTTCATTTTTATATTTACTCCAAACATGTTCACGACCAATTGTTTGATCAATTCCTGATTTTTTTGTATTACCATACATTTCACGTAAATCTTTAATATCTACTCTTGGAGCACCATTTTTCTTCAAATAATAAACAAGTGAAGAGCCATCTCTAATATGTTCAGCACGTATTTCTTCTAAAATGTAATTACGATAATAATCACTAAAATCATACGTAATTTTACGTCGCACAATACTTCTAGGTATTAATAAAAAAATTCGCCCATTAACCATCGGTAACGAAACAAATCTGTTTTCCCAATTTTTTGTTTGTTGATTCCAGATTGGTCCTGAGTCAACATTATGAGTTAGAGGTATATTATAATAGTTACACATATCAATAGTGTAGTCGATTAAAGGCTCCCTAATAATATTGCATACAGCATCAGATATCATATCTTTACCAATACCTTCAATTAGTAAACATGTGTCCTCAATATCCTGTAAAAGTCCTGTTTGAGCCGCTCTACTATTGCAAAGAGCATCCCAAACTAAATCAGCAGATTTGTTTCCGAAAGCTGATCCTCTTGAAGGACCTGAAGAATACCCAATATGGAATTCATTTCTTTCTTTTAGATTACTAAGTAACTCTTTTGCCTGAGAGTGATGATTATTGCCGATATATTCCAATACCGTTTCAAAATACTGTTGTACTAGACTTGCGCAAACGTGTCCCCATGGCGAATCTAAACTTCTCAAGGCTGTTGGATCAACAAAAACCTCTATATCTGTATCTAAATCAATATCAACAAAATCTAAATATGCTTGAGTTAACCCCAAATTAAATACTTCTGAAACCCTCATTAAAATTCTCTTTAAGTTATTGAATATAATTTATTATTTTTATATCAAATTAACTATACTCTTGACAACTCAACAAAGTTAACTTTATAAGACCACCAACATGGTAGTCGAGATTGGCGTCTCGAAATTGAATATGAAGCAGACAATCCACTGCTGAAGTGGTATTTTTTTGTCTGTAGGTTTGATATACCTCGTTATGGTAGATCGGACGATGGGACCTTGTGTCCACCGTCTTTGCTTTGTGTTCAACGGTACGCCAACTTCGTTCGGTCTGCCGCCTCATTGGCGTGAGGTGGTAGAAATACCAATTGAATGCAAGGCTACATCATAATGAATAATAATCTAACGGCACAAAAGCGTCTCGACAAAATCTGCTATCAACGTATCCAATCCCCTGACTTTGCTCATCCTACTTTTAAAATAAAACTCATTACCCTCTTTAAAAGCTTTGGAGGTGCTAAATAAGAAACATCATTTATCAGCTCTCCGAAGAAAATTATCAGGTGATTAATGAAGTTCGTGCCACATTAAATATGATGGCGAGTATGGGATTATCGGACTCAAACGACAGCTGTAACCGTATTTCAAAGGACGACTTAATATCTGTATTATTACAAGCAGAATGTCGACTAAAACAAGTATTACAAAATACAACTCACAAATGAAATTCCTGATTAAGCGTTAAACAGGACTCAAGTCCTCGCACTTTAAAATCAAATTGCCCATGATTTCAGTCATGGGCAATTTACGTTTATATGAACATGACTAATCAACTTTTACGACAATTTCAAAATCTTTCTAGCATTGGTACCGTGATCGCTATCGATGCTTCAGCGTGGAAAATTCGGCTAAAAATTGATGAAAATGAAACGGATTGGATACCCATTCCAACGGTGGCTGCAGGTGTCGTCAAAATTTGGCGATGCCCATCGTTAGGAGAACAATTTTCAGTTTCAGCCCAAGGTGGTGAGCTCACCAGTGCAGTACCTCAAATCAGCCTTTTTTCTGAAGAGTTCCCTCCCCCAAGTACCGATCCGAATGAAGTTTTTGTCCAAATCGGTGAGCATTTTTTTAGCGTCAATATTGAATCTGGTGAAGCCCTATTCAAATTAAATAAATGCACCTTCGATGTTCATGAAACGGTTTTTACTGGCACTGTGCATGCCGAAAAAGCCATTTCATCGAATGAAGATGTCACAGCAAAAGGTGTCAGCCTTGTGGAGCACCCTCATCCCAATGTCATGAATGGACCGAGACAAACTGCGAAGCCCATTCCAACTGGAGGCGCGAACAATGATTAAAGGAATGTCACGGCACACAGGAAAAACCATTCGTGATGATGGGCAATTACCTACCCACCTTCAGCAATCACTGCATGACATTTTAAGCACCTTAATTGGTACCCGAATATGCCGACGACATTACGGTTCACTTTTACCGCATTTAATTGATCAGCCTTGCAATGACATCACCAAATTGAAAATTATGAATGCCTCTGCCACAGCCATTATTCGCTTTGAACCTCGTCTTAAAATCAAACAGGTTCAGGTCAGCAGCGCAGACCGTCAGAATGCTTGGGATGTCACCCTCATCGGCACTTATTCGCAATATAACCAAGATCAAACTTTCAAACAGAGCTATACATTTGGAGCAGCTGCATGAGCACAATGAACCGTGTTGATTTATCTTCATTACCTTTTCCAAATGTGCTGCAACAACTCGATTTTGAAGCAGAACTTTTAGCATGTAAGCAAGAGTTAATTTCAAGAGATCCTGAGCTGTTAGATGCCTTAAATTTTGAAAGTGAACCTTTGGTTAAATTACTAGAAACCTTTGCCTATCGTTTTCTTTTAAAGACCGGACAAATGAATGCAACTGCCAAAGCATTGATGCTGGCCTATGCAACGAAATCCGATTTAGATCACTTAGCTGCCAATCGTGATGTGTACCGAAAAACCATTATTGCTGCACAGCCCAATGCCAATCCTCCCATTGAAGCCGTGATGGAATCCGACGAGGATTTACGTCGACGCGTACATTTACAACCTGAAAGCATGTCCGCAGGTTCAATCGGTGCATATCAGTTTTGGGGTTTAAGTGCGCATGGCCATGTCAAAGATATTTCAGTCGAAACGCCTGAAGAAGGTCATGTGAATATTTGGGTGCAAAGCCATGTTGATGCGACTGCCCCTCAAACTTTACTGGATATTGTCGATATCACTTTAGATCCAGATACCCGACGACCTTTTACCGATCAAGTTCATGTCAAAGCTGCGACCGTTGAAGAATGGCAACTCAATGCCACACTGGTACTTTTCCCTGGTCCCGACTCTGCTGTGGTCAAAGCTGCTGCTGAAGCAGACGTAAATTTATACATCAAAAAAATTTCATCATTGGGCTATGACGTGACGCGCAGCGGACTATTCCGATCATTGCACCAAGGCGGTGTTCAAAATGTAATCTTAAACAATCCCCCTGCTGATATTGTCCTACCAAAAAGCCGTTATTCCAAATGCATATCTATTAATATCAATATTGTGGAGTTTACAGATGTCTAATCTACTTCCACGAAATGCCACTAAACTAGAAAAAAATATTGAGCAACTTGGTGAAAAAATTTCCCTTATTCGAGTGCCTTTTGTCGATCTACACAGTATCGATCGTTGTCCTGTGCTTCATTTGCCTTGGCTTGCATGGGAACACCGGGTCGAATATTGGCAGCCCGATTGGAATGAACAAGACAAGCGAAATGCCATCCGTGAAAGTGAGTCTTTCAATGCTGGGCGCGGCACACGATCATCTATCTCCAGCCTTATCAGCACCGTAGTCGATCATTATCAATTAAAAGCATGGTATGAGTTTAATCCACCACAAAAGCCATTCACTTTTGTAGTCATCATCAGCCCACAATACCTCCTCTCAATTGAACAACTGCTGCAAGTTCATACCGCCATTGATGCGACCAAATCAGCCCGAGATAACTATTCAATTTCAGCCAAAGTAAAAACTACCTGTGATTTTTACCTCACAGGTTCAGTCACATCTGGCACAAAAGTTCATTTAGAAAGTCTTTAAAGAGAAAAATATGTCCGCAAAATATTACGTCACACTCACCAATTATGGTGCTGAACTTGTTGCTACAGCACACGATCTGCAATCTATCACATTGACTCAAATGGTGATCGGCGATGCAAATGGTATACCGTACCAACCGATTGACCATACAGACTTAACCCAGCTTGTTCATCAAACTGCTGCAATCGAAATACACAAAATTAAAGTCGAAAATAATAGTGCGACTGTTTCAGCAATTATCCCTGCCAATGTTGGTGGCTTCAATATTCATGAAATCGGCCTAAAAGATACTTCAGGAAAACTGGTGTATATCGGTAATTATCATGGGGCATATAAACCAGTGATTGCTGAAGGTGGCGGTGGTGAACTTGAATTGGTGATCGATATTAAAGCCACGGCAGGTGCACAGGCTTTGATTGAAATTGATCCGCTAATCCTTTCTGCAAGTAAAACATGGGTATTAGAAAAATTTAATGAACTGTTAGCAGCAGTTCAAATTGAACGCGAACAGAACGCTCTGGCTATATCCTCCATGCAAGCCGATATTGAACGTCTGAATCAAGAAGTTGAAAATTTAAAAAATAATCAAAATTCTACCAAAGATATAATGGATATGATCTATCCTGTCGGCAGCATCAGTCTTTCAGCACCTCTGAATGGTGTAAACGGTATAGTGTGGGGCGGTCTTGGCAACACATATGATGTCAACCCATGGACATATAGACGTACAGCGTAATAATTTATAAATCCTGATTAAGCGTTAAACAGGATTTTGCTCGTAGAATATTAACAGTCCTCAATTCATTATGACTCTAAAAGCACAACCACTTTTGGAGTCTAAACAATGGCTGAACGTCATCACGGTATTACAGGCCGAGAAACAGCTTCAGGAAAAATCCCGATTCGCGATGCAGCCACGGCTGTAATTGCCATGCTTGCTTTTGCAGATGATGCGGATGAAGAAACATTTCCACTTAACACCCCTGTCCTGGTCACCTCAATTAATCGCGTTTTACCCAAAGCCGGTACAACTGGAAATCTGCGTAAAAACTTAGAAATCATTTCTCAAATCACTTCACCGACCTTGGTGGTAATTCGGATTGATCACCCTCTAGGAGAAGTTTTAAATCAATCTCTGGTGATTGGCACGACAGAAGAAACAGGTCAGCGAACTGGGTTACAAGCATTACTGACCGTTAAATCAGTGCTCGGCCTTACACCAAAAATCATTTGTGTTCCTGATGTTGAAACGATTGATATCGCTAATGCCATTGGTGCGATTTGTAAAAAGCTACGCGCTTATTCATACATCACACCACGCAATCGTGACGGTGTAATTTTAGAGACAGCTTATGCGGTCGTGAATTTCCGCAATATGCTGGCATTTCGTGAAGTTGAACTGATCTGGCCTGAATGGACAAGCGGTAATGTCTTCTTAGGCAGTACTGATTCAGAACTTGAATTTACTGAGATTTCAATTCAATCACTTCCACTCAATCATTCAGTTGCACTGACCTATGATCTTTATCGTAATGGCGAAAATTTAGAAGCTAATCAAACGATCGTCATTCAAGAACCAAGCAATACCGCTGATGCTTTCTTAGACAGTATTATCGATATTTTGGAAACATATCCTGATATTACCTTGAATCACGGTGGTGGCGGTATCGGACATTTCTTTAGACCCACCCAATATACGATTCTAGGCAATGCGGGCGATTTAGAAAAAGATACGATCCGTTTTGTGTTCAAACAAAACCCATCAGAAGAAAATGACCTCTTCCCTATGCTCCGAGATCGTTATAGCGGACTGCCTTTTACCAGTCCACTGGAATTAATCACCTTGGGTAAAACCATGTATGAAGGAGTCTAATCATCATGACCTTAAAATATGGAACAGGCATTTTTACTGCTGCAGTCGCAGCTGCTGCTTTACGTGCTGAAACGGATCAAAAAGTCGGATGGCATAAATCACTGTCTAATATTCCTGTCACGGGTCCAACAGGAATCAGCCAACCGATTACTTGGGATTTAGAAGATCCTGACACCGATGCAGGTTATTTAAATAGCCATGACATCACGACCATGATTCAGCATCTAGGATTTCGTTTTTGGGGCAATCGTAACTGTTCTGATGACATTCGCTTTTCTTTTGAAGTGGCGACACGTACAGCTCAGTTTTTGTTAGACACCATTATCAATGGCTGTTTTCCCTTCGTCGACGAACCGCTTACCCCTTTCTTGGCCAAAGACATTATTGACTCGATTAATGCCAAATTACGTGAGCATGTCGATGCCAAACATTTGATTGGTGCATCCGTCTGGTATGACCAAGCCGAAAATTCAGTCGAGCAATTATCGCAAGGATTGATGTGGATTGATTATGACTATACCCCTGTCCCTACGCTTGAAAACTTGGGGCTAAACCAACGTATTACTGACCGTTATTTAGTTGACTTTGCTCAAATGATTAATGGTGCAAATACCACTGAAGGAATCTAAGCCATGCTTCCACGTACGCTCAAAAACTATAATGTATTTGTGGATACACACTCATGGGCAGGTGTCGCTGAAAGCGTCACCATTCCCAAAATCACCAAAAAGACTGAAGACTATCGTGGCGCAGGCATGATTGGTGATATTGCCTTGGCGATGGGCTATGAAAAGCTTGAGGGTGAAGTCACTTATGCAGGTTTCGACGTTAAACAGTACCACCAGCTCGGTGTCTGCGGTACTTCAGATTTACCTGTTCGTTTTGTTGGTGTCTATGAACGTCAGGACAATTGCACGACTCAAACGGTAGAAATCTATACCCGTGGCCAAGCGATTGAACTTGATCCGGGTGATTCTAAAAACGGTGAAAAAACCGAAATCAAAATGTCTTACAACTACACCTATTTCCGTATGGAGGTGGATGGTGTGGTCGAAGTTGAACTGGACTTTATCAATGGTACCGAGCGTTTCGGTTCAAGCAATTTAGCCGATGAAATCAAAAAATTACTTGGTCTTTAAAGACCAGGTAATCCCTTATTCATTTTAATTGAGAAAACATCATGACCACTAAAGTACAAGAACAAAACCAAGAAGCGATTCAAGACCCAAATATCAAATCCGTTAAATTTGATGTGGGCTTTAAACGTGGTGAACAAAGCATTACTGAAATTGTCATCCGTAAACCGAAAACACGCGCGTTACGTGGTTTAACTTTGGTTAATGTCCTACAACTGGATGTCGACACAATGGCGAAACTCGCTCCACGTATTACCACCCCCACCATGTCTGAAAATGACGTTTATGACCTTGACCCTATTGACGTAACCAAACTCTGTAAGGAAGTCATTGGTTTTTTCGTGACAACCGAGGAAGACGACTTCCAGTAAGCACGGATGATGTCATCGCAGATCTAGCCGTGGTTTTTCATTGGACACCTGCCGACTGCGATGATTATGAAATTGATGAATTAATGGATTGGCATGAACGTGCTCGAGCACGATGGGAAACAGATAGCAAATGAGTCAAATTAGCTTAAAAGCCATGTTGGAATTAGTGGACAAAGCCACTGCTCCACTTAAAGACATTATGGGTTCAAGTGAAAAGGCCAGTAATGCTTTACGTGCCCAACGTGAAGAGTTAAAAAAACTAAGTAAATCGCAGTCAGATATTACGTCATTTCGACGTTTATCGACTGCGTTAAAGGGTACACGGCAGGATATGGAATCTGCCCAGCAAACTGTAGCCAGACTTGCCCAAGAGCATGCCAGTGTACAAAAGCCAACTCGCTCAATGATCAAGGAATTTGAAAAGGCCAAACTTACGGTTAAGTCTTTAAAACAAGCCGAGCAGGATCAACTTCGACAATTACAAATGCTACGCAATGGCTTAAATCAGGCAGGCATTAGCACAAAATCTCTCAGTAAAGATGAACGGGATTTAAAGACATGTATTGACGCTTCAAGCCAAGCATTACAACGAAAAAAGCAGCAGCTCGATAAACAAATCGCAAGCCAAAAACGTGTGAATGATTTAGTTAAACAACATAAAAGCACCCAAGAAATGATGGGGAAAATTTCAGATACAGGTGTCAGAGCAGGCGCAGGTGCTGCGGTGGGTGCAGGTGCTTTAGGAGTCCCAATCAAAGCCTTTGCTGAAGCTGAAGATGCAGCCACCACCCTCAAAGTCTCAATGATGCAATCCAATGGCCAAGTGGCTAAAGAATTTAATGACATTAATCAATTGGCAAATCAACTCGGCACAAAGCTCCCCGGTACAACCGCAGAATTCCAACTGATGATGGCTAAACTGGTTCAGCAAGGCATCAGCTATAAAGCCATTTTAGGCGGTGTCGGTCAGGCTTCAGGTTATCTTGCTGTACAGTTAAAAATGCCATTTGAAGAAGCTGCTGAGTTTGCAGCCAAAATGCAGGATGCGACCAAGACCTCTGAAAAAGATATGCTGAGCCTGATGGATACGATTCAACGGTCGTACTATCTCGGGGTTGATTCAACCAATATGCTGCAAGGTTTTTCTAAATTATCTGCAGGGATGAAAACCATTAAGGCCGAAGGCTTAAAAGGTGCTCAGGCAATGGCTCCACTACTGGTCATGGCGGATCAAGCTGCGATGGCAGGTGAATCCGCAGGTAATGCCTACAGCAAAATTTTCTCATCCATGATGGACAGCAAAGGTATTAAAAAAGCCCTTAAAGGCTCAAAACTTTCGATGAATTTCACCGATGGCAAAGGTGAGTTTGGTGGTTTGGACAATATGTTCAAACAGTTAAGTAAACTCAAAGGTCTATCCACTGAAGCACGTTTACCGATCCTGTCTGATATGTTTGGCAATGATGCCGAAACCATTCAAGCCCTCAATTTGCTTATTGATAAAGGCAAGGCAGGCTATAACGAAACATTGGCAAAAATGAATGCCCAAGCGGATCTACAAAAACGTGTCAATGAACAACTCGGTACTTTAAAAAATCTTTGGGATGCTGCTGCAGGAACATTTACCAGTGCAATGGTCAACTTTGGTGCTGCGATCGCACCAGAAATAAAACAAGTCGTTACAGGTCTGACGGATGTTTCAGAAAGTATCGGTAATTGGTCAAAAGCCAATCCTGAGCTGTCCAATGCCATTATGAAAACCATTGCAGTCATTATCATTTTATTAGCAGCATTCAGTGCAATATCATTGGCACTGGTGACCCTACTCGGACCGATGGCATTGCTGCGTATGACCTTTGGTGTTTTAGGGGTAAAAGGCTTCAGCCTAATTAATGTGATCAAGCTGATTGGTGGGGCATTTTTATGGTTAGGCAAAGGTCTATTCATGGTTGGTCGTTTAATGATGACCAATCCATTGTTCTTGGCCATTGGTTTATTGGCTGTTGCTGCCTATATGATTTACCGCAACTGGGGTCCGATTAAACAATTCTTTATTACACTCTGGGGCAGCATCTCGGCAGGTGCATCCACCTTATGGCTCAATCTAAAATCATTCTTCAGCAGCGGTATCGCCAATATCAGTGCAACCATTATTAATTGGTCACCACTAGGATTGTTTTATCGCGTTTTTGCATCGGTGATGAACTATTTTGGCATTCAATTACCGAGCACGTTTACAGGCTTTGGTCAGATGCTCATGCAAGGACTGGCAAACGGTATTGGCAATAGCGTCGGTGCTGTGGTTGCCAAAGCCAAAGCAGCAGCAGGTGCAGTCATTGCAAATGTCAAAGGGGCTTTTGGCATTCACTCCCCTAGCCGTGTTTTTGCTGAACTGGGTGCATATAACATGCAAGGTTTAGCCAACGGTATTTCTAACAATAGTCATCTAGCCAACACGGCAGTGACCACTGCCAGTAAGGATATGTTGGGCTATTTTGATACTGGTGCAATCCAGTTTGATTCACGTCCACCGATTGCCTCAAGCAATAGCAATTCCACGACCGCTTCCATGCCTGTACAGCAAATTTTCAATATTTATGCAGCACCGGGTATGGATGAAAAAACATTGGTACAAATGGTCGCGATTGAAGTTGCCAAAGCACAACGTCCACAAGCATCTGGAAATGTTCGCAGCTACAGTGATTTAGATTAGGAGCGCAGCCATGTTAATGAGTCTAGGACAATTTATTTTTAAGACCAGTACTTTAGCCTTTCAGGAAATTCAACGGCAACGTGCGTGGAGTTATGCCGATAATGCGGTTGCTTTTGGTCGTCCCAAAAAACAATTTACAGGTGCAGGTGAAGATAGCATTACCCTTCCCGGTCTCATTTATGAAGAGTATGGATTCGGTACACGTTTTGCTTTGGATGAATTGGCAAGTATGGCAGATACAGGTCAAGGCTATATGTTGATGGATGGCTCTGGGTATTTATACGGTGTCTTTGTCATCGATAGCATTGACGAAACCAAATCCATTTTGATGGATAACGGTGTACCAAGAAAAATTGATTACACCCTCAAATTATCTCGTACCGATGATGAACGCATTGAAAATCAAGCTGCACCTGAAATGATGGATGATTCAGTATGATTAAAACGCCAGTTTGCATTATCACTGCCAACAACCAACCATTAAATGCATTGATTTCAAGCCGTATTATCAGTGTCACTGTGACTGATAACCGCGCCAATGAAGCAGATGAATTGAGTATTGTTTTAGATGACTCAGACGGTGCTTTAGAGTTACCCAAGCGTGGCGTAAAACTGAATTGTAAAATGGGCTATTTAGGTGAAGATATTCATGATAAAGGCGACTTTGTTGTAGATGAAACTGAATGGTCAGGTACACCCGATCTTATTACTGTGAAAGCCTCCAGCGCCAATTTCAAAAGCAAAATTAAGGAAGCAAAATCGAAGTCTTATCACCGTAAAAAATTTGGTGAAATAGCCTCTGAAGTTGCCAAAAATCATGAGCTAACTTTGGTCATGACTGCTGACTTAAAAGCCATAAATTTAGCCCATGTTGACCAGACCAATGAGTCGGATCTCAACCTATTACAACGACTGGCCAAACAAAATGGTGCTGAAATGGCGGTGAAAAAAGACCGCTTACTTATATTCAAAGCCGGTTCTGCAAAAACAGCTTCAGGCAAGAATTTACCTACCATCACATTAACCAGAAAAGATGGTGATCAATTTCGTTATAGCGAACAGGATCGTGAATCTGACCATACTGGCGTATCAGCCAGTTATCAGGACACAGGCAAAGCCAAGCGTGAAAAATCCATTGCAGGTGAAAAAGGAAAAGTGAAGCACCTGAAGGGAACTTTTGCCAATAAAGAAGAAGCTGAACGTGCAAGCAAAGCAAAAATGGCTGAAATTAAAAGGCAGATGGCAAAATTTAGTATCACTACCGCTTATGGCATACCTAAAATTAGTACAGAGTCACCAGTGAAGTTACAGGGCTTTAAAGGGGAAGTGGATAAGCTGAAATGGATCGTTGAAAAAGCCACCCATAGTTTTACTAAGAATGGCGGATTAGCGACTCAATTAGACTTAGAAGCAGGTCTTTGATTTTCTAAAAGATATTAAATGCTTAACTTAGCATATAGTCTCAAACTAGCCTCTATTTCCTAAAAAATATCCAAATAAAACTTATGCATATAATAAAGAAGGACAAAGAAAATAATAAACCCTAGAAAATATATATTACTACTTACTTCAATTAGATTTATATAAATAAGTTTAGTTAGAATTAAACTAACTCCATGAATTCTTTAGCAAACTTCAAACGCATATATTTTATATATTGAGTAGCACCTATAAATATGAAAAGAATTGTGAAAGCTACTGACAAAATAAACTCTTTCAAATTTTCATCTATTTGCCCATTAAATTTAAATGAAAAAATAAGTATACTTGCCATGGCACAACATACATAGAAGATATAGTTAACTATAGACTTTTCGCCAACTGTTAAATTACAGTTTTTAACACCATCATTTCTCTCAAAAACAATATTAGAATGATTTTTAATTAGAAAGTTACCTTTGTTGACATCATATTCCAAACAATCCTTTGATATATTATAAAGTGTAATTGCTTTAGGAATATCTAAACGGCTCAATATAAAATCTATAGAGCATTCTGGTATATTATTAGTTCCTAGGAAATAGTTTTTATCAAAATTAGATTTTAATCTATAAATTTCTTTACTCTGATTATCTTCGTAAAAAAAATCATCACCAGAATCACTTAATGACTTTCTTTTATAAGAAAAAATATATCTAAAGATGCTATCACTATTAATTAATAAAAAAATTACAATAGAAATCAATAAGACCCACAAAGCCATAAACATTTGAATTACCCTTCCCTTACTTGATTTTTATTTACAGGATCTGCAGTTGTGGTTGTACTTTCACTATTACTAGATGATTTATTTCCATTAGAGATTGATGCTGCTGCCTTAACTAATTCTACACTTGTCTTTAATTGTTCTTGAACAACTTCACCCATTTTTTGATAGCCTGTAGTATCTAAATTTTTTCCGAAATACTTAAGTGCTAATTGTTCTTTAATTTCATTAGTTTTCTCAGGATTCAGACTTGCTACGTATTGTGGAAAGGCAAGTAACTCTAAATGAGTCTGTTCTGCTTGATCTGCCAAATGTCTATAATGTGAAGATAATCTTAAATAATAAGTAACTAAAATTCCAAAAAAGATAAGAACCATAATTTTTAAAGTAATAAAAACTTGAAAATCTATTAATTTAAAAATAAATGAAAAAATCAAACCCACTGAAATTAAAAGACTTAGATAAAGTACATTAATAAACTTTTTTTCATTAAATTTTGATCTAACTATATTTTTTTTGTATGCATTCAAATAAACATTTTCTGTCTTAATTTGCTGTATTTTCTCCCAACCTTTCTGAATATCGTTGAAAGACTGATTAAATTTATCTATCAAATTTTCTCTTTCTGACAATAGCCCCTCCATAAATTTATTAAAATTTAAAATATTATCACTATGATCTTTTATTAATTTTTCTCTCATATTTTTATTTTCATTTTCATGAAATAAGATTAATCCTTCAATTCTTTCTTTGTAATATTTAAATTTTTCACCACTAGATTTATCAAAATTATCTTTTATTATTTTAAAGGAATCGTTAAAAGTACCTATTTTTTCTTCAGTTAAGTCTTGAATTTGTTTTTTCAAAATCGAAAAATCATTTCGATAATTCTCAAAAATTACTTTCTCAATATTGTTTTTTATTTTTTTATCTAGCTCTTTATTTGAGTTAAAACCTTCTAATGATTTCCTATAAAATCTTAAAAATTCTTGTCTTGTACTTTTAATCTTTTTTAAAAAATTTACTAAATTTGTGTAGTATCTTGTATTATCCGAAAAATTAAAAATATGATCATGTTCAATAAAAATATCTCTAATTTTTGACAGCATAAATCTACAAAAATAAATGGATTCCTCTATATCAAACTCATAAATAGTTTTTTGATTTTTATTAAAATTGTAGTCTTCGATATTGTTAATTACTTTATGAATATTCTGCATAAAAAGTTCTAATTCTTTAGAAATTTGATCAATTTCAGCTAAATACAAATTAGAATTATTCTGAGAGAATATTTCTTCCCTGTAAATATCTAATTTTCTTGAATACTTAATTATTTCTTTTTCTATTTCAATTAATTCATCAATCACAAGAAGACTGCTTTTCAATTTTAAACTTTCAATATTCTCTCATAAATACACAAAGTTAAGTATACCATTCAAGCAGCTTTTAATGCTTTAAGCCTTCTTTTGGCCAATTAAAATTAAACTTTTCTCAGCTTTTATTTTTCTCAATACATCACATGATTCAAAGAAATCAACCTCTAGAATGAACCGCAGCATTACATTAAATAAAAAAGCCATCTAGTTTGGAAGGCTACAAAATTGTTAATCATATCTTAAGGTACTGGCTTAGGTTCACCTTTAGCTTTAACCAACTCAGCACTTGCTTTAATCAACTCTGTCCCAGCCGTAAGCTGATCCTGCATCAAATCCCCAATTTTATTATTTTGAGTTTGATCTAGCTCTTTACCAAAATATTTGAGTGCCAACTCTTTAATCAGTTCATCTTTATCAGCTTTATCTAATGAACGAACATGAATAGGAAATGCATTAATTTCAACATGAGTTTGATAAGCCTGCTCTTTTAATTTTTTTGCATGTGCCGATCTTCTTAAAAATAAAGTACAAAAAGTTAAAGCCACAGTTGCGATTAAGACCTTTGTTGTAATAAACATAACCCAAAAGTTTCTATTAGTTTTATAATCAGCAAATTGTGAAGCATTACTAATTTCTGTAGTAGTAAATAAAGTAAGGATCATTGCTGTAATAATTGTCACTATAAAGAATAAATTATTGTAAATATATTCAAGATGATATTTCTCATAAAGATCTAAATAAATCTTATTTGTTTCTCTTTGTTCAAGTGCTAACTGAAGTGACTCAAAATCTTTTATTTTTTCTTTTACTTCTTCAATTTTAGGATTTAATTCATTTTTAATAATAATATTTGATTTTTTTAGAGCAATGATTCCTACTTCAATTCCTCTAAATGATTCAATAAAATTTCGAATTTTATTCAGTATTTTCGAAATTTCAGTTTTAGAGCCAATTTGTAATTCATTCACATAACTATGCAATATTCTTACATCATCCTTTAAAAACTCTGTAAATTCATCATCATTAAATAAGTGAGCATTCTCAAGTAGTAGATCAATATATGCCTGTATCTTTTGATATGAAAATCCATGTAGCTTTTTAAATTCTGGATCATTTTTAAGACGTTCATCGATTCCATTGCTAATATTATCGACGTATCTTATTAAAGTCTGCTTTATCCGCTTCAAATCTTGAATAATACTTATAAATATAGGAGAAATAGTAGGAATTTCTTCCAATAAATCTTGTTCTATTATTCCCGCCAACAAGTCTTCTTCTATTCTTTCATCTAATTCATTTGTCAATTAAATTTTCCTAATCCGTTTTCCAATTCTGCCCCTATGCATCGTCTCAACATGACCCGATCCATTAGCTCACAATGAGCCGCTGCATTGTACCAAATTGAACCTATCTTCTTTATATAAATAGAATTAAGTATTAGAGATATAAAAGAATGAAGTTTTCACGACTTGTTGACTTCAAAAAAAATCATCGTTATATTGCATTCATCACAGCAAAATCTGTGATCAGGCGTAGGAACCTGCATTATCATCAAAGAGCGCAAATCAAAGTCGCTTATGCGACATTTTTTTTGCCTACTGTTTAGCAGTCGTTATGGCAGGCTAGACAGGGCAGCTTCGTGCTGGCCGTGCATCTTTGAGCGGTATTCCTACACCCTGTTTAGTCTGTCACCATCCCGTAGGAAGGATGTTGATGGGTTTTTAAAACTGATCAAAGAGAAAACGACCATGAACACTAAAAACAAAAGTGTGCATCAAGCACCTGTACGCCTCGATACCCTCTGTCTACAACGCTTACAAGCATCTAACTTTGCTCAACCCCAAATTCATAAACAAATTTTAAATTTCATTCGCCTACGTTTCACACGTTAAGGGGAATCGTATGTCTAAAATTTATATCAACACTGAACTCGGTACAGAAAAACGCTGTACCCGCTGTGGCGACTACTACCCTCTCGACACAGATTTTTTTTATAAAAATGGTATTTGGCGTGGAAAAACACAATGGACATCACATTGTAAAGCTTGCTTTACTGAAACCTATCGGGGGGATAAATAATGAAAAACATCCTCCTCACAAACCAAGAATATCCTCTCATTGCATCGCCCCAACTCGCTAAAGAGTTGGGAACGGCAGCAGCAACATTCCTGCAAAAATTACATTTTTTACTAAGTGAAAATAGAAAGTTTAAACAGAAGAAAAATCTAACAACTTATCTAAACCGTAAATGGTGGTTTCATACCTTTGAAGAATGGCAAACCACACTTGGCATGTTTAGTGTTTCAACCATCAAACGTGCTGTAGCCAAGCTAAAAGAACTCGGTCTAATTGAAATTAATAAGCTTTCAAAAATTAAATCTATTCGTGTGAATTACTACGCGATTAACTATCAAAAACTTAAAGAGTTATTTGGTATATCTACATCTCAAACCAAGCCCTCACCTCCAACGAAGCCAAATCCTGAAAACATTATGGGGACTGATGCCCCAACTCAACCAGAAGCAACAGTAGAGAATCTAGCAACCATACCAAGTGAACATCGTGCTTTGTACCGCCAGCTTCGTCAGTACAAACTGGACATTGCTTATGACGATCCGCGACTCCATTTTTGGGAGAAAAAAGCCAGATCCGTGATTGCTTATGCTGCTTCAGCACCAAACCGATTCAATATCAATAAATGGCAATGGCATACACCAGAACAAATATTACCTGAAGAACTTTTAAGGACTTAAAAAATGGGAATTGAAAAACACATTATTCGAGTTCAAGAACCACATTCTAAAAAGCGTAAGTTCTTTATTAGCTCAAAGGATTTATACCGTTTGCTGCAAACAGATATTTCTTACAAGACCTTTGTAGAAACAAATATTATCTGGTCACGACTTCGTGAAAACATTGACTACCATTTCAATGAGCAGCATGACACATACAACCTTTCAATCTGCGCTGTACAAGCAATTTTAGTTTTGGAAAACACAGAAAAGAGTTGGCAATTCTTTAATGAACTGACTGACCTGATAAATAACGGTTTTAACCGTTCCTAGGGGATTCTTATGGATATACAAACAAGATTATCGTTATTAGATCAGCATTTGGCTTTATTAATTGAATCGACTGAAAGCTGTGGTTCACTTACTGGTGAATCTGTGTCAGCAACTTTCTTTATTATTCAGGAACAAGTTAAACAGATTCAAACTTTGGTGAATGATAAGGGATAAAAAGAAAGCCCTCTTAGGAGGGCTTACCATTTCTATCTAACAGGATAATAGTCTTCGGTTTTTCTATTTTTTTATACTTTTCATTTGCTATATTTAACTCTTTAATGAAATCATCTGCATCCTTAAGCTTATCTTCTAGTATCAAACACAAAAATGCTAGTGCAATAAAAGTAATCGAAACAAAAATAAATGCAGTATTTACAATAATTTGAAGTTTAATTGGATTAACTATTACTAAGAGAAGGAATACTCCCAATGATGCGAAGATAAAGTATCCTGCTATAAATAAATAGCGTCTAAAATTTGGATTTAAGAACATAAAAGGCTTAATAGATATATCTTTTGATATATTTAATGTTTGCCCTTTCTTATAGGAGATATAAGCAATACCTTGATCAAATAAAAAAATCATTCGATCAAAATTAACTAAATAATTTTGATGAAAATCTATAAGCTTATTAGCCAAGTTATGGTCTACATTCGGGCTTTTCGCAAGATCTTGGGCAGCCCTATCTAAAATAAGCTGATTAGTCTGCCCCTTATCATAGTACTTTTCAAAATATTGAATGCTTGAAGCAAGCCTATCAGAAATTTTCTTATGCTTCAGACTCGTAATTTCATGCCTTTTTAGGAACAAAGTAATGATCGCCACAAATGCAGCAGCTATGGGTGCAACTAATTTCCAGTCTATTTCCATAATTGTATTATTCTTTTATTAAAATACTTGGAATCGAAGGTAGCCCACACCAACCTGCAAGATCATTATAACGTCGGCCTAAACTTTTGATTAAACCTAGCGCTTCACTACCTTTCTTAGCTAAATCATTTGCTTCAGTACCAACTTGATTAGCATCTTTCAAAAACTTAGCTAGTTTTTTCATAGCTCCAGAGTCTTTAATTTCTTCAGGTTTATCTGAATTTCTACTGATCTCTAAAGCATTCTGAATCGCTACTAGCTTATTTTTCAAAGATTCGCTGCCTGCAAAATCAATTAGTTCCTCAATTTCATCATAAGATTGATTGAGTTCATTTTTATAATTAATAACATTAGATTGAGAGTTATGTAGCTGATTATTGATATATACAGGTGAGTTTGGGCGAACTAATGCTTTTCCAATAATATTTTCTAAAAACACTTTATCTTTTTGTAGTTCTATAATTCTATGCTCTTTCATTTCAATAAGCTGATGTTGAAATTTCAATTCAGACTCAAATGTTCCTAATTTAGTTTTTAGTTCAGCAACATCCAAATAGTTATCATAGAAAGCCTCTGGCTGCATATCTCTATGGATAACTAAACCAAACTCATCAAATGCACGTTCAATAATTTCTTTATCACCATTTGCAGATTCAACAACTAAACGCACAGTATTATCATCTTGCTCAATGCGGACTTTGGCATTTTGCTCAGGATATTTTTTACGCATAACCGTACCAAAGTAATTTAGTATCCCAAGACCCGCCTGATAATGCTCAGGCAAAAACTCTATCGAACGTTCGATCATTATAGGCTCTTTGTGAACATCTAATTCTATTACTTCAATGTTATCAGACACGAAACTTAAACCAAAAATCAAAAAAGGTATTTTGGTTAGAATAGGCGATATTATTCCTAATTCTTTAACACTAGTTTCCCAATCAGCCATTATTCCCTGAATAATTCGATGATCAATATTAAAAACACTTCTATTTAGATTCAATAAAATGCCTAGATCAACTTTGCTTTTTAAGTTTTCTTCTGCAAATTTAATTCGACGAAAAATATAATTTGTTAGAGTATCTGAAGAAGATTCAAATTTAACGCATACTCCATTTTTTATTAATCCAAGTGAGTTACGACTTTCAGTAACATCCTTTATTAAGATAGACTCTATCCATCCTTTTACTTCTAATTCTTTTTCAAATTCATTAGCCGTATAAATCAATTTTTGAATATATTCTTGATCAAATTCAAAAGCCCTTAAATAATTAAAATCATAGTTTTCAATTATTTCCTGTAACTCATGAAATTCTACTTCATGTTCAGCTAATAGTTTTTCCCATGCTCCATTATAACTAAGTACTTTTGTTATAAACATTTTAAACTCTTATAAACTTAACAATTTTAAATTGCTCAATTTATAGCATTTTTCTTTTTCTTATAACAGCTTAGAGTAAATGAGATTTTACTCATTTACTCATTTATTCACTTTTTAGAAAAACTCTCCGCAAAATTCCGCACTAAAGTCATCAAAGTATCTCTCTGACTCGGTTCTACGGAATCCCACAGTGTAAGCAGTTTCTTTGCCTCATCAGAAAGCAAATCTGGCTGATTCCGCTCTCCAGTAATTAGATAGTAAACGTCTACTCCTGCTGCATGCAAAGCTTCTAAATCATCCTGCCCCATAACACGCTCGCCTTTTTCATAGCGCATTACAGCCATATTTTTCTTACCAAATAAAGCAGCAAAATCTTTTTGCGATAGGCCTAAACGTGATCGTTCCTGACGAAGGCGTTCGCCTCTTTGATCGTTATTCTCATTTACCATTTGGGATAAATCCATATATTAATTATCCCATTTGGGATAATATTGCTTTACTTATTTACCATTTTAACAAAGTTCTTTATTCACCACAGTTTAAAACTGTGACTTCAAAAGGAAACAAATAATGGCTACTCAAGAATCTCAAAAAGAAGTTCAAATCAGCTTTCGTACAACACCAGAAAATCGACGCTTAGCACGTATTGAAGCGGCTAAAAGTAATATGACCCTGAATGAATGGATTAAACATCTTGTTGAATCAAAACTGGTTGAAGCTTCTTCTCAAAACTTAAAATAATCATAAGGCACGGTCTTTAGACCAATCACAGAAAACCAATACAGATTTTTCAAATATTTGAAAAATTTTGTAAATGAGAAAAAGAAATTAAGTAAGTGTCGTCGGGAGCAACTATTACTTGATTGAATATCTAGAGGTACTCCATGAGTAAATCAATTGGTTTTTATTGCCCCCACTGTGGCACACGTATGCATGTATCTAGTCGTAAAAAGCCGTCTCCTCTTTTACATGAATTAATTGTGTCTTGTCGTAATGACCAATGCCTTGCCAGTTTCGCAGCAAGTCTTGAAATGGTAAGACCGGTTCAAAACAGTATTAATCCAAATCCAGAGGTACAGACAGGATTACCACAGCATAAGCGTCAGTGGGAAACAGAACTCGAGCATCATTTAACAAGTTTGGAAATTCAAACTGAACTTGATGAACATCAAAAGAATTATGTTGAAGGCTTTATTTCTGCTCTATTCCACTCGTCGACCATTGATCTGACACGGGCATCTACATACCGCGATCGTCTCAAACAAATTAAACTTTTATAGGTTTTTAAATGGATCTCCAACGTCGTATTGATGACAGACTCAACCAGCTTTTCAGTTTTAAAAGAGTCGGTGAATGGTATCGCGAAGGCCGCTGTCCTAGCTGTAATGAAAAAGAACTCTATACCCATGCTGAAACACCACGCATGGTGAAGTGTGGGCGTATCAATAAATGTGGCTACGAAGAATACGTTAAAGATATTTGCGAAGAGTTTTTTAAGGACTGGACTGAATATCACCCTAGAACACCAGAAAATCCAAATGCAGCAGCAGATGCATATTTAAAAGAAGGTCGTGGTTTTGATCTTAAAACTTTAAAAGGTCTCTATAGCCAAGAACTCTATCAATCACCAAAAAATAAAAGCCTCGTCAGTGCCACAGTTCGCTTTAAATTGGCTGAAGGTATTTATTGGGAACGCATCATCGACCGACCAGATCGTTTTGGTCGTCAGAAAGCCAATTTCATTGGTAAATGGACAGGCTTAGCTTGGACAATCCATAATTTAGATGAACTCTGTCATGCAGGCAGTATTTGGATTACAGAAGGCATCTTTAACAGCATCGCCCTTTCACAGTCTCAAATTATTAGCTTGAGTAATATGAACAGTGGCAATTATCCAACCCAATTATTAGATGCAATTAAAAAACGCTGCCACGAACTGAATAAAGATAAGCCTCGTTTAGTTTGGGCATTAGACAATGATAAAGCAGGTAAAAAGTTTTTATCAAAGCATCATAAACATGCAATAGATGATGGATGGCTTTCCACTGCTGCTCTACCTCCTTCACCTATAAATGGTAAATCACTGGATTGGAACGACCTTTTCCAGCGTGAACAACTGAACGAAAAGGATCTAGAGAAATATATCCATTTCGGCAAATTACAAATTGTAGAAACGGCTGAAGAAGCAGGCCTACTGATTTATAACTTTTATGGCAGCAATCTTAGTAAATTCTTTTTCAATCACCATTTCCGTACCTACTGGTGGGAACTTGATTATGAAAAATATAACAAAGCTGTCCAATATGTTGAAGAAACTCAACAAGAGCAAATGCTGTCAGAAGAAGAAGTTCGTATTCAGGCATTAAAAACCTGTTCTTCAGCTAAAGAAATCTGCAATGCACAACTTGAACCACTGTATTTCCAACGCAACGAAATCACCGATGAATCTTGGTATTACTTTCATTTGCAAAGCCCTTGGGGTGAAACCAAAACTACATTTACAGCAGAACACATGGCATCACGCAGCAAATTTAAACCACGTGTCATGTCAGTGCTTTCAGGTGCCATGTGGACAGGCAGCGATCAACAACTTGAAACCTTTATTAAACGTAAAACTGAAAAATTACGTGAAGTCAAAACTATCGATTTCATTGGGTATAGCAAAGATTATCAGGCCTATATCTTTGATCAATATGCTGTGCATAACGGTCAAGTTATCCACAAAAATGAACATGATTTTTTTAAAACAGGAAAGAAAGAATTAAAAAGTTTAGCCAATTCTCCAGTGATCACACTTAACCCTAAAAAGGAATTTTCACCTTCATGGTGGAAAGACTTCTACACTTTAAATGGTGCAAATGGCTTAATCATATTGGCGTGGTGGACAGGTACTTATTTTGCTGAACAAATCCGCGCATTAAATTCTTCCTATCCTTTCTTCGAATTTGTAGGGCAAGCCGGTGCAGGTAAATCGACCTTACTAGAATTATTATGGAAGTTCAGTGGTCGTGAAGCTTATGAAGGCTTTGACCCAAACAAATCAACCAGTGTGGCAATTTATCGTAACTTTGCCCAAGCATCCAATATGCCCATCGTCCTCATCGAGGGTGATCGTAACGATCAAAATGGCGGTACTCAAAAAGCAAAGTTCAGTTGGGATGAACTTAAAGATGCTTTTAACGGTCGTGCAATTCGTTCTAAAGGCTTAAAAACCGCAGGTAATGAAACCTATGAGCCACCATTCCGTGGTGCCATCATGATTAGCCAGAACACGCCTATTCAAGCCTCTGAAGCGATTCTGTCACGAACTTTGCACCTTACTGTGACCACTAAAGGCCATAACCTAGATAAGAAAAGAATTGCCGACCGTTTATCACGTATAGAACTTGCAGAAGCATGTACCTACATGACGCATTGCCTGAAAAATGAAGCAAAGATTCTGCAAACTTATTCAGACAATATCCAAGGGCTTGAAGAAGAGTTTCATCAAAAAGGCATTACTCATACTCGTATCGCTCTTTGTCATGCACAAGTATCAGCAATGATTGATGCCCTTTCAGAACATGTCTTAAAAGGTGTGATAGATCTGGATGAAATTTGTGATGCTAAACGCATTCTGGAAACGATGGCACGTGAACGTATAGAGCAGCTTGGCAGTGATCATCCTCAAGTACAGCAATTCTGGGATGCATTCGAATATATGAATGTCAGTCGTAATGCTTCCTTCAGTTTGAATCATCATGACCAGGATGCACAAAGCATCGCAATCAATCTAAATGAAGTATACAAAGTTGCTGCGCGGAACTATCAATCTTTACCAGATATCAATGAAATGCGAACCCTACTTCGCTCAAGTCGTCGCTATAAATTCATCGATATGAATAAACCTGTGAAGTCTAAAAACTTCCCAGCAGATGATGTTAAAAATGCCACAACGGACATTAGAGAACGTGTCGTTAAATGTTGGCTTTTCACAAACCCATACTTCAACCAACAGCCTAAAAAACCTAAATAATTTTTAAGTGAACAAATAGAAGCTATCACTAAATCAGGAGACGAAAACTATGCAATACGATCCTAACGTAGAACTACAACATCCGACGACTAAATTTAGAGGAGCTAAACTTAATGGCTGAATTCATCGTAACAATTGAAGCTGACTCTGCACCTCAAATTGTTCTTGGTCAAATTCTTCTTGGTGGTACTGTGACGGCTCTTAAACTTGAAAAACGTAAATTAGTATCGGTTTCCGAACTTGTTGCCAAATACGGGTATTCTGACGAAACGATAAGAACCAAATGTATATCTATCAACCAAGGGAGCAACGGCAAACATATGTACGATCCCGATGCTGCCGATGCCCTTCTCAGAAATCCTAAATTCAGACGTGGATCAAGACGTAAAAACTAATAAAATGCCCACTATAAAGTGGGCTTATTTTTACCCATTAAAAGCTGCAACTAAATCATCTGCATTCGGGTTGTAGTAGGTATTTACCAGAACATCTATCTTTTTATGACCAGTAATTTTAGCTAGAACCTCAACAGGTAACTTCCTCACTCGAACCATCCGCGTAATGGCCTCATGTCGGGTATCATGAAAATGTAAATTATTTAATCCTATTGTAATTTTTTTCTTTTCCCACATTAACCGGAAGGCATTTTCTGACTGCGGTATAATCCTACGCCCTTCATGCTTAACCAGTTTCAGTAATTCTTTTGCTTCTTCAGACAATGGAACAATCCGAGGATCTCCATTCTTGGTTTTAGGTAAATGAACATAACCATCAAAAATATCTTTCCTTTCTATTGAAAGGATTTCACCACGACGCATTGCGGTTTCAATGGCAAACAGAAAGCCCCAAGCAACATAATGCTGCGGCAAAACTGGTACTTGCCCCATTTCATAACTTAATGCTTTAAGTATTAATTCAATTTCAGATATATGAATACGACGTGAACGTGCTTTAGGTTTTTTGGGCTTCGTTATTTGCATCCAAGCATTTTCATTCAAAATGAAAAGCTCTTTTTGTGCATAAGTAAACATTGCACTGTAATGAGAAATTTCTTTTAGAACTGTATTCTCACCCACTTGTTGAAGTCTTTTGTTGCGCCAATTTGTTAAATCTTTCGGAGTGATGTCATAAATAGATTTTTGTGCCAATGCACCAAATTTACTCTCAAAATTATTGTGTTGACCTTTGATCCAAGCACGCGATGATTTAGATTCCTTCCATTGCCCAACGCTCTCATAATATTTATTGTTTAAATCTCTAAAAGAAAATTTAGGTTTAACCTCTCCATTTTCAATTCTAGTTTGTGTTTTTAATTCTAATAATTTAAGTGCAGCCCATTGCTCACATTCTTTGGCTGTATCACGGGTACAGTAATATCTTTTACTTTGATATGAGACAGTAATTGTATATGTCTCACCTCTTTTTCTTGGTGTAGGTATCTTCATTTTGTCGCAAACTGGTCGCAGATGGCTAAGAAATACTGCCATTTTTCACCAATTTAGCCAAGTCTGACACAATAGAAAATGCGACAAATAGGCAAAAAAAAGACCTATAAGCATTTGATTAGCTTATAAGTCTTTGATTTATATCTGGTAGGTATAAGCAGACTCGAACTGCTGACCTCTACGATGTCAACGTAGCGCTCTAACCAACTGAGCTATACACCTAAGTGTTGTGAATCATATTCATTTTTATTTTCTAAGACAAGGGCTTTCTATTGTTTTTTAAAGCAGATGCACAAGTTTTAAGCATCCATTTAAGTTTCATTGCTTGTTGATCATTAAATTCAGATGAAAACCGTTGCTGTTGATAATATTCTGCTGTTTGTATAAAGATCGGTTGTTGATCTTTTTCAACCCATTCCGCCAAACGATGCATCCACATATAAAAAGTTTCAGCGGGTTGCTTACGTAAATTTTGCTGCAATTGCTTAGAAAATTGTTGAATCGCTTGCTCATATGCAGAAACATATTGTCTGTTACGATAATAAATCCAAACAAAATAAAGAATAATTACTGCCACAATATTTGATAACAAGATCAGTGCACTCGCATAAGCAGAATGCAAACCTAATTTTGACAACCAGCTTTGCTGCTTTTCAACAGTATACCCTACGACTTTACTTTGCCATTGATAACTTGCGTAATCACTCAAAATATGTAGATTCTTCAACATGGTAAATCGTTGATATTTCCATTTTTGCTCTTTATTACCTAAGATACTACGATCATTTTCAATATAGTTTTGCATTCCCCCATCAATTCGTTGCGGAGCAATCATCGCTGTGGGATCAATGCGTTGCCATTTTCCATGCAATTGCACTTCTGTCCATGCATGTGCATCAAGCTGACGAACTTCCCAACTCGCTTGGTCGGGTGCAAGCTGCCCGCCCTGATAACCAATGACAACGCGTGCAGGAATCCCAACATAACGCATCAACATGGCAAAACTCGACGCATAATGCTCACAAAAGCCCTGTCGAGATTGAAATAAAAATTCGTCGATGCGACTCCCTCCCAATAAACCGGGTGACAATGTATATACAAAGCCATTTTCCTTATACCACTGCAAAATATTGCGCACATATCGATCGGGTTGCTGGCCACTTTGTGTAAACATTTCTAATGCAAATTGACGTGATTTTGCATCCAATGCTTCTGGCATTTGGATATTCATTTTTTTCAATACATTAACATTAGATTTAAATAATGCGGACTCGGGTAGCTCAGTATTGCCCAACCAATGCAATTTAACAGGTTGATTACGCAAAATTTGACGAACCGGCGTAACACTCCAGTCTTGTTTTAATTGGTACTCTGTTTCGAGTGGAATTGACTTTTCCAATCCCATCACCCACATCACTCGTGCATCAGCAGCCAAGTATTGATAATCAAAACCACGTTTTGATTTTTCAGAGAACTTATTTGCTAAAATGGGCTGTTGATTGATAAAACTGCTGGTCCATGTTTTTCCATCATATTGATCTAGAACCATCGCGCGCCAATACAATTCATTACGTGAAGGAAGTTTATCCATATTACCAATGATTCGAAAAGCCAAACTTGTGGATTGTGAAAGCTGAGCAATATCACCGGGTGACATGCTATCACTCATCCCAGTGACACTTTTTTGTTCTGGAATTGGAATATGCCAAAGTGGTGGTAAACGTGGAAAAAATACAAACAGTAAAATAAAAAAAGGCAAAGCCAAAATTAAGAATCTAGCCACATGTTTTGCATCAGTTTTTAATGCTGTCGATTGATTTTCTAATGATTTAAATTCACTGGTTTGTAGGCGATAAAGTCCAATTAAGCAACTTAATAAACACAGTACAATTATCAGCGCCATCCAGATGGATTGGCTATATAAAAAGGAACTCGCACTAACAAACAAAGCAAAATTAAACAAAACAATAACATCGCGCTTGTTTTTTGTTTCTAAAGCCTTTGCAAACAAGAAGGTCGATAAAACAGCAACACCGGCTTCAATCCCCAAAAAACTTTTATAACTAAAATAAATCGTGACTAAAGCTAAAGTGGTCAGTGCAAATGTCCACATTTTAGCGACGGCTTTGCTCTGATCTTTTAAACTAAAAAATAAACAAAGCAGAATCAGCGCAAAAATAGCACTTAATAAAACAGGATTAAAAAATACCTGTGCAATGAAGACCAATCCCATTGTGATTAAAATCGATGTTCTAATATCAGCATGGATCATGATTTAAGCCTGTGCTAAAAGTTTTTTTGCTTGTCTTAACTGATTTTCGCCAATGCCGACAGGTAATTCAGCTTGTGGTAAAAACACCGCATAATCACATTGCATCTGCTCACATTGCTCAATCAATCCCATCATTAAATTCAGCTTTTCTTCATGTTCTGTACTGGGCATATTGGCATAATGAATTTCAATATTGCTTTGATCATTATGCTGTTCAAATACTTTGATATATAAACCTTGCCCGCGTGCGGCTTGCTTCCATGACACCGCTTGTAACGCATCCCCCAACTGAAAATTACGTAATTCACGAAATTCATCCATATCAGGTTCAAAATTATGCTTATGCTGTTTATTTTCAGCACTATAAAATGCAGCTTTGGGTGCAATCCAAGCATGCTCTTTTAAATAACAATAGGTCCATGCCCGAACCAATCCAAAAGGATAAACTGAATAAATTTGTAAGGTTGGATAGTGAAACTTCCCTCTTTTTTCAGGCAAAAAAGCAAGCGTAATTTTATGCTTGAGTTCTGAAATCAGGACTTTTTCTAAATGCTGATCGGTTTTGATCCATAAATAGCGTGAATGCTTTTGCGCTTGTTGAAAATGTAACTGCAATTCAACACTCTTGCCAACCTGCCCTATTTCAGCAACAGAGACTTCAATGCTTAAATCATGTAATTGTTTAAAAGTTAAATAAAAACTAATACATAAAATGGCACTAATCAAAAAGCAAAAACCCAAAATCAAGTTATTGGCATAATTTACTCCCGCAATAAACGTAATCAAGATCAATACCAAATACAGATAACCCTGTTGATAGATAAAAATCAGAATGTCTTTTTGCGAGAGTTGTTTGACTTTTTCAAATTGAAAACGTGCCGCTAACCATTTTTGCCAAGGCTTGCTCAAAGTGATCTTCCTTTAGCTAATATGCACTTGCTGCATCAACTGCACTGTTTCAGCTTCACTCAAGCCAATACGATGAGCAACCACAGCAACAAATACCGCTTGCACATCATCTGGCGTCACAAAACTACGTTGCTGAATAAAGGCAAAGGCTTGTGCGGCTTTTTTCAAGGCCAATAAACCTCGGGTCGATAATCCGTGTTGTTTTTTACGGGTTTCATCGGCAAGATTGAGCAGATATTCCAACACAGCATCGGCAATATGCACCTGATTAACCAATTGTTGCATCGCTAAAATTTCTTGCTCATTAAACACATGCTTTAGCGTTGAAATTAAGGCATAGCGTGAATTCTGTTGTAAGAGTAGTTTTTCTGCTGAACGCGAGGGATAACCCAGCGACAAGCGCATTAAAAAGCGATCAAGCTGCGATTCTGGCAACGTATAAGTACCACTTTGAAATAATGGATTTTGTGTGGCAATCACCCAAAAAGGTTGTGGTAATGGATAACGCACGCCATCCACAGTCACCAAGCCCTCTTCCATCGCTTCAAGTAAAGCACTCTGGGTTTTTGGACTACAACGGTTAATTTCATCTGCCAATAATATTTGGGTGAAGATTGGACCTTGTTTAAACGCGAACTGATGTTCTTTTTGATTAAACATGTTTACACCAATCACATCACTTGCCAGCATGTCATTGGTAAACTGAATCCGCTGAAATTTAAGCCCAGCAAGATGTGATAAGGCACTCGACAATGTCGTTTTTCCTAACCCCGGCAAATCTTCAAACAACACATGCCCGCCTGCCAACAAACAACTCAAAGCCAATTTAGTTTGATTTTCTTTATCTAAAATAATGCGATTAATTTGAGTTAAAAATGTTTCAACCTTGAAAGCATAAGATGCAACTTGATGATTCAGTTCTAGCTGTTCATGCGTGAGTTCTTGTTTTTGAACTTTATTCGTCCCCCAAATCACACTCTTGTCCCCAATAAAAAAACGGTGCATGAGTAACATACACCGTTTTTTTATTTTTCCAAAGAAATCAAAAGATTTCTGATAAACACGGGTTCGAAACTAACAAGGACACTTCTTCAGGCCACCATTCGCACTTGGATAACGTGCATCGACGCAATAACGGTAAAATGTTTTGGCATCCATGGGCACTAAATCAGCATGATTCTTTTTCATATGGTCTAAATAGGTCTGATAATCAGGCACGCCGACCATCAAGCGAAAACTTTGCTGTAGACGCTGCCAAATAATTTGAATTGTTTTGATGCCATTTAACATTAATAATTTCTTGGGCTGCGCAAGCACAGTAAATTTAATAATTTTCCCCAAAGCCAGTTTTTGGCGAATTTGATCTTTTAGACTCATTTCACCTCTCCTGTTGAAATTTCATCACTGTAAATGGCCTCTGATTCATGCACGCTTGGATTAGGATCTGCCAATGCACGGCGAATCACACCAATTGCAGCAAACAACATCACAATCGCCACAATCATAAAGAAACCACAAAGTACGGCATTGATTTGATTAGAGAACACAATGGTTTGCATTTCGGTAATGTCTTTGGCTGGTTTTAAAATTTCATTACGCGCAATCGCATCAGAGAATCGGTTGGCTTGTGCCAAGAAACCAATTTTTGGATTCTCATGGAAGATTTTTTGCCAACCTGCCGTCATACAGGTAATAAATAAGAAAATAGTTGGGAAAATAGTGATCCAAACATATTTTTCTTTCTTCATCTTGAACAGGATGACCGTACCCAAAATCAGCGCCATTGCAGCAAGCATTTGGTTACCAATACCAAATAAAGGCCATAAGCTATTGATACCACCCAGTGGGTCAATCACACCTTGATAAACAAAGAAGCCCCATCCCGATACAGCGACAGCAGTACCAATCATATTACCCCAAAAATTATGTGAGTTTTTAAGTGAGGGAATCACAATACCCACTGTATCTTGAACCATGAAACGACAAGCACGCGTACCTGCATCGACTGCGGTTAAAATAAATAATGCTTCGAATAAAATCGCAAAGTGATACCAGAATGCCATCATTGAACGGTTATTAAAAATTTCCGTAATAATGTGTGCCATCCCAATCGCAAATGTTGGTGCACCACCCGTACGTGATAAAATTGTGCTTTCACCCACTTCTTGCGCAAGTAGGGTCAAGGCTTCAGGTGTTACCACGAAGCCTAAAGTACGAACAGCTTCAGCTGCACTTTCAACCGTTGTACCCAAAACTGCCGCAGGGGCATTAATTGCAAAATAAACCCCTGGCTCTAAAATAGTGGCACAAATCATCGCCATGACAGCAACGAAAGATTCCACCAACATACCACCATAACCAATCATACGAATATCCACTTCGTTATTGACCAGTTTAGGTGTGGTTCCTGAAGAAACCAAAGCATGGAAGCCTGAAATTGCACCACACGCAATCGTAATGAATAAGAATGGGAACATCGATCCGGCAAAGACAGGACCAGTACCATCAATAAAATGCGTTACAGCAGGCATTTTCATTTCTGGTAATGCCACCATAATACCCACCGCTAGACCTGCAATCACACCAATCTTCAAGAATGTAGATAAGTAATCACGTGGCGCAAGCAATAACCATACAGGTAATACTGAAGCAATAAAGCCGTAACCAATCAAACACCATGTCAATTGCGTTCCAGTGAGCGTAAACACAGGTCCCCAATACGGATCGGCTGCAATATTTCCACCATAAACAATCCCCGCCATCATCAGCACAAAACCAATAAGCGAGACTTCTGCAATTTTGCCTGGACGGATATAACGCATATAGACGCCCATGAACAATGCAATGGGAATGGTTGCCGCAATACTAAACACGCCCCAAGGACTATGTGCGAGTGCTTTTACAACCACCAGTGCTAATACAGCAAGAATAATGATCATCACACCTAATGCACCAAGCATGACAACAATTCCGGCAAAGGAACCTAATTCCTGCTTCGCCATTTCACCTAATGAACGCCCATCACGACGGGTTGAAATAAACAACACTAGAAAGTCTTGTACAGCGCCAGCAAGGACCACACCGACCAACAACCAAATGGTTCCGGGCAAATATCCCATTTGCGCGGCTAGAATAGGACCCACTAACGGTCCTGCACCAGCAATTGCTGCAAAATGATGTCCAAACAAAACATATTTATTGGTCGGAACATAATCTAAACCATCGGCTAAACGATGTGCGGGTGTTAAGCGTCTGGCATTGAGTTCAAAAACTTTATTCGCAATAAATAAACTATAGAAACGATAAGCAATGCTATATATACAAATGGCAGCTAAAACCAGCCAAACTGCATTTACATGCTCACCTCTGCTCAGTGCAAGCGTCCCAAATGATACTGCACCTAAAACTGCGACTAAAAGCCATACTATTTTTGAAGTTATTGATAACTTCGGTTGAGTCGTTTCCATGTCAATCCCTCATCTATTCTGCATAAATCAGCGTTCATTTTTATTGTTCGGCTTACTGCTGTTTGCTCCTTGGTGACGGCACTCCTTATGTTTTATTTTTCATTTAATCTTCTGGCATAAAAAAAGGGACGATTTTCATCATCCCTTTCGATAATAGTCTATTTTTAAACCATTATGCACGCTCTAAATAATCGCCTGTACGAGTATCTACACGAACGCTTTCTTCTTGCTGTACGAATAATGGTACACGAACAACTGCACCAGTTTCGAGTTTAGCAGGCTTACCGCCACCGCCAGAAGTATCACCACGTACACCTGGATCAGTTTCAACGATTTTCAAGACCACAAAATTCGGTGCACTTACTGTCAATGGAATACCATTGAACAACATAATCGTACATTTTTCGTTTGAATCGTCTTTCAACCATTTAGCAGCATCGCCCATCGCAGTTTTGTCAGCTGTGATTTGTTCGAAGCTTACTGGATCCATAAAGTTCCAAAGTTCACCATCGTTATATAGGTAATCCATTTCAACTTCTACAATGTCTGCACCTTCCAGTGTTTCATTGGATTTGAATGTTTTTTCTAAAACTTTACCCGTTTTAAGATTACGCAATTTCACACGGTTGAATGCTTGACCTTTACCAGGTTTCACATATTCATTTTCCATGATTGAACATGGGTTACCATCAAGCATGACCTTTAGGCCAGCTTTAAAATCATTTGTCGAATAATTGGCCATGAAAGGCTCACTCCAAACTTACTAACTTAAATCTATTAATGCTAGACTAGCATCATTTTTTACATGCGGCATGATAAACTATTTGTATCAAGAGCAAAACTGGCAATCTCAACTCAGTGACCTTATTACAGACCCTTTAGAGTTACTTGAGGTGCTTAAGCTCTGTCCTGAGCAATTATTATCAGGGGCAATCCTTGCTTCTGAACAGTTTAAATTACGTGTTCCCCGTGCATTTGTCGGAAAAATGACCGCTGGCGATCCACTTGACCCCCTTTTACTGCAAGTATTACCTCATCACTTAGAACTCGAAGACTACCCTGACTTTGTGACAGACCCATTAGGTGAAGAACAAGCCAATCAACAACCGGGTGTATTACACAAATATAAATCTCGCTTTTTACTCACCTTAACCGGTGCTTGTGCAGTTCACTGTCGCTATTGTTTTCGTCGTCATTTTCCTTATCAAGAAAATCTACCTAAAAATGAAGATTGGCTAAACATTAAAAATTATATTGAAAGCCAACCAGATATCAATGAAGTCATTTTTAGTGGTGGAGATCCACTTACGCTCTCAAATCGAAAACTAAAACTGTGGATTGATCGTTTAGAATCTTTACCTCAAATTAAATTTTTGAGAATTCATTCACGAGTTCCTATCGTAATCCCCAATCGTGTCGATGAAGAGCTTGTTTCTCTATTAAAAAACAGTAGGCTACGGATTATTCTAGTGGTACACTCAAATCACGCAGCTGAGCTTGATGATTTGACTTGCGCTAGGCTTTCGCTATTAGTTCAACAGCAAATTACCGTGCTCAACCAAGCAGTTTTATTAAAAGGAATCAATAATTCTGCACAGGTTTTAGTCGATTTAAGTTATCGTTTGTTTGATGCAGGTGTAATGCCATATTATTTACATGTATTAGATAAAGTAAAAGGCGCGCATCATTTTGACTTAAGTCCTAAAGAGATTAATCTTATATATAAAGATGTTTTAGAGAACCTTCCTGGATATTTGGTTCCTAAACTCGTTAGGGAAATAGCGGGCGAAAAAAACAAAACACCGCTTTTTGGGGTTTCAACTTTTTGAGTTAGATAATAACGATGCTTATGAGTACTTCAGATATCTTCCAAACTCCAACAGAGTTAAAGTTGGAAAAACTGAGCTTTTGTCCATCTAATGCAAAAGGTCTGCAAGAATGGGTATCTAATTTATCCATTCTACAACTCGGGAATTCTTCAAAAGAACTTTTCAACGCGTTACTCGAAATTTCAGAACTTAAATGCCCAGAAATGCTGCGTTTTGATTTAATTCAAATTCTACATCCGACCATTGATAATGTATTGATTAGTTTAGAAAAACATTTTTTTAATCAAAGTCTTATTACCTCTGATCGTAATGATCAAATTATTGAATTGGCGATGTTATTACGCAGCCATTTTGCAAAAATTTATATCGATATTTCAAAAAGATGTAATACACAATTAAGTTTGCAAAAATTTTCATTGTTTGCATTTAATCAAAAGAAAAGTTTACAAACCGCAAGAATGGTTTCGACCTATTACGCATTACAACAACTATCACTGTTACTTTATCAGCAACATTTGTTATATAGCACGCCTTTATTTGGGCAATGGTTAGTCGCGCACCAACTGCTTGAATGTGCGATTAAAAACAATTTTTATCAAACAAATATCAATCAGATTTTAGATACTCAACACCAATTACAAACCATTACTCAGGCTTATTCACAGCTTATTTTGCTCGATATCTTCAACACGCATCAAATTCGCCCTTCTGAAATGCAAGGCCTATACTTGTGCAGCTTTGATTGGGCAAAACTGGTTCACATCTTATCTAAAGAAACCACGCTTTCACGCTATATTATCGACATCAACAAAGATCATCCGCCTGCTTTCAATACGGATCAATCCAGTTTATATAAACCAACCATCTATATTTCGACCCAAAGTTTACTCGATCATTTGTCTGAAACTCAGTCGAAAAAAACGGGGTATTTATCGCGTAATGAAAAGCTTTTCTTAACCCCTGCATTACATTTTCATATTCACAACTTACTCACAACCAATACCGAACGTCGCTATGAACGTTACGAATATTCGGCACAATTACAAATATGTTTTAGTCTTGCCGTTGCGCACTTTTATCTCTCGAAAGGTAAAAACTTTCATGAAACTTTGGATTTAGAAAATAATTATCAATTCCAAAATGAAAGCACCTTTATTAATTCAATGAATTCCAATATTCCTGCTGAAATCACAACAGCGAAAACCCTCGATCGAGAAGCTAAACAAATTTATTCTGCTGACGTTCTTGATATTAGTGTGAATGGTTACAGAATTAAATGGACAGGGATCACACCTACGAATTTAAAAACAGGTGAATTTATTCTTATTCAGGAAAACACAAATAGCCCTTGGCGTGGTGGTGTAATTCGTTGGATTAAACAATCAACAGAAAAAAGTTTAGAGCTTGGCCTGGAAGTATTGGCACAAGATTTATTCCCCTGTTCAGTCATGGTCAAAACTGAGCGTCATAACAATAATTATCAACCGGCATTGATTGTTCAAACAGCTCAACTGGATAATATTTCGACCAGTTTAATTGTCTCAGGCTCACACCTGTTTAGAGAAAAACAAACCATTCATTTGCGCTTAGGAAAAGAAGAACTCAAAATTTATCTCACCAAAGCGCAACTGATTACACAAAGTTTTATTCGATTTGAGTTTGAACTACTCAATGATCAACAAGAAATTCTAGTTAAAAACTTTATTAATAAACAAATGAATGAAATCAAGAATCATGATTTATGGGAAGCATTGAAGTGAGAAATCCATTATTGTCTAAAAAGTTAAAACGTACCGAGACACGTTTACTCATTATCGATGATAATCAAATACGTTTTAATCAGATTCGTGATCTTTTAATATCGAACGAACATATCGTACAGGCAACATTGCTTGATGATTTACAAAATTTTGAGAAACAATTACATCAAAATTGGGATCTGGTCATTTTTGGTCGTGCCTATGACTTAAAATATGAACAGGCTTTAAGCTTAATCCAATTATCAAAACAACCTAACCTACCGATTATTCTGCTAAAACCCGATAATTATCAGGCAGATCAATATGCGAGTTATATTCGTAAAGGCGTTTATGACATTTTAAATCTAGACTATCTAGATCGTTTCTATATTGGCTTACTCCGTGCACTTTCATTGAGCCGCCTACTTCTTACTCAACAGCATTTAATGAATGAGTTAGAGTCAGCACAAACCCAAGCTCAATCTTTAGCACAAGATAGCAATAAAGCCATTGCACTGATTCAAGAAGGCATTCATATTCAAGCCAATGCTGAATATTTAAGTCTATTTGGAATAAAAAATGAAGAAGATATTGTTGGTCTTCCTTTGCTTGATCTTTTACAACCCAAAGAGTTAAATGACTTTAAGTTGCGGTTTAAAAAAATTACCCAAGGTCAATTTGATTTCGGTCGTTTCGATATCACCACATTAAATAATCACGTTGCTATTCCAAATCCGCTTAAAATCGAATTTTTGCCTTCTACAGATGAAGATGCATTACAAATTACCATTGATATTGAAAATTCAGAATCAAATGGGGCGAGTGTTGTAACTGCCAGCACAACTGAGAAAAACACACAAAAGCCCAATACATATCAGTTGATCAATCGAACAATCACCAAACAACCCGCTAATATTAATGCGTTGGTGCTGTTCTCTTTAGCATCATGTCCTGAAATTATTTTCCAAGGTGACTGGATCACTTCAAAAAATTATTTCAGTCAGATCAATGAGTTTTTGAAAGATCAAACTCATGCCCCATTATTTCAAATTGCGACTGGTGTTTTTATTGGTTTGTTCCAAGCAGAATCCAAAGCAAAATTAGAATCTAAACTGATTGGCTTAAACTCATTAAGCAAACCACAATTATTAACCATCAATCAATCTACTTATCCGCTTAATCTTAGAATTGGTTATTCAATTTTAGATACTGAAATACGTGATGAAAATCACTTCGAACACTTTATTAATTTAGCTTACAGTACTGTTTTACCTAAAAATGAACCTACACCACAGCTCGAATTAGAAACACGTATAGACAGCCCAACAATTGAACTACAGCAGCAGGAAATCAAGTCCGTAGATGCCGTACCTGAATCTGCACTCATTCGCGCTTTACAACACAGCTTAGACCGAGGCGAAATTCATCTAAAATATCAACAACTCTATGATAAACAAGACACCAATTTATATACTTATGAAGTAACGAGTGGCTTCATTTTTGAAAATACATGGAAAGATTTATCCAGTTTAAGAGAATTAGCAGAAGATGATGAATTATCAATTAAATTGGATCGCTGGATTTTAGTCGAATCATGTAAACAACTGCATAATTTCATTACTCAATACCCTGAAGCAAAATTGATTGTAAATTTAAATAAAGCAGTGTTATTGCATGACCGTACTTTCCCTGAATTTATCTCCAAATTGATTACGATTGTACGAAGTAAACTCACTCACCCACTTATTTTACAATTTTCAGAAGAAGATCTGACTCAAAATATCTCTGATGCACAAAAGCATATCGCACAATTACGCCAATTTGGTGCTGAAGTATCATTAAGAGACTTTGGTAACAGCATTCATAGTGAATCTGCTGCACGTCAACTCGATGTCAACTGTTTAACATTACACCTCAGTCTGACTAAAATGCTACAGTCAGAACAATCTACACAAGAGTTACAAGAAAAAATCCAAATGTTCCATGAAATTAAACCCGTTGAAATTATGCTGCGCGATTTAAATGACATGACACTTTTTGCAAATGCGTGGAATGTGGATGCTCGTTTTATTCAAGGCGACTATTTCCAGAAAAAACTAGATCATCTTATTGATGTACAAGACCAATAGGTCTTGTACATTTTTTCTGGAATATAAATTTCAGGTATAAAAAAACGGGCAAAATGCCCGTTTTTTTACATCTAACAGTATTAGTCAGGACGTTTGATAGAACGTGACATACCAGAGAAACGTTGTTTGAACTTGTCGATACGACCGCCTTGATCAACATTCTTCTGTTTACCAGTATAGAATGGGTGACATGCAGAACATACGTCTAGGTAAACAGTTTCTTTACCAATCGCTGAACGAGTTTCGATTACGTTACCACATGAACAAGTAGCAACTAATTTTTCATATTTTGGGTGGATATCGGCGCGCATGGTCGACTACTCCTAAGTTAAGAAAGGCTTATGCTGTCATCGCAATTGATCACTCTCATTATTAGAGGAAAAAGCTTTCCAAAGAAAAGCGAGATCAACACCATAACAGACCATTCTTTTGGCCCACCGAGACGGATACCGTCAGAGCTAAGCACAACAAGTGGGCGTGATTATACGGCAAAAAAGATAAGATAGCGAATTATTCTTGCAACTCAGAAACTGGATGTTTCGACCAATAATTCGCGATCACACCACAAACCATCAACTGAATTTGATGAAAGATCATAATCGGTAAAACAATCATTCCTAAAGGCTGCCCGATAAATAAAATCTGTGCCATCGGTACACCACTGGCTAAGGTTTTTTTAGAACTACAAAAGAACATCGCAATTTGATCTGCTTTATTAAAGCCCAACCATTTGGGAATATAAAATGCCAACAGCATAATCAGAGTTAAGAATATTGAACAAACCAAAGTCAGAATCAATAAGGTTTGCCAACTGACGATTGTCCACAGTCCAGCAACCACTGCGCCACTAAAAGCACCATAGACCACCATCAAAATGGTGCTCTGATCGAAAAATTTGACCAAATGAGGTGTTTTCAACATATGTGGGTAAACATAAGGACGCAGTAGCTGCCCTAAAACAAAAGGCACCAATAACAATAAAGTAATTTTAATAATCGATGAGGTTGGATCAAAGCCTTGTTGAGACTGACCTAAAATAAAGAAACTCACCAATATTGGAGTTATAAACATTCCGATCAGATTAGAAAATGAAGCACTGCATACTGCACTGGCAACATTGCCTTTCGCAACAGAAGTAAAAGCGATAGAAGATTGTACCGTTGATGGCAAAAAGCACATAAATAAAAAGCCCCAGTACAACTCCTGCCCCAAAATCGGCAACAAAACGGGCTTAGCCATCAGACCTAAAACTGGAAATAATGCAAAGGTAAAAGCAAAAACAACGACATGAAACTTCCAATGCATTACACCATCGACAAGCGCCTCTCTGGAAATTTTTGCACCATGTAAGAAAAATAAAAGCGCAATTGCACCCGAAGTGATGACGCTAAAAATATTTGCAGCCAAACCAGATACTGGAACAATCGTTGCCAAGATCACCATCACAATAAGTAAAATGGTAAAGCGATCCAATGCCAATAGTTTTAACATTGCTACTTCCTGTAATTATTTAAAGATAAAAAAGCCCAATAAGTGAGTTTACCTAGTGGTAAAGTTTCATCTTACTGGGCTGGGTAAATAAAGCTAGTTTTTCAATTCAATGTTGAATATTTAGTTTATCTATACCACTTTTTTCATTAGTTATTTCGAGCATTTACATCTTGCTGAATTAACTCAATCTTATAACCGTCTGGATCTTCAACAAAAGCAATAACTGTGATGCCACCTTTCATTGGCCCTGCTTCACGTACCACTTTACCACCACGCGCTTTAATTTCTTCGCAAGCTAGATAAGCATCATCCACCGCAATGGCAATATGACCATAGGCATTGCCTAATTCATAACTTGTCGTATCCCAGTTATGCGTAAGCTCTAATACCGTATGATTTTCTTCATCACCATAGCCAACAAAAGCCAAAGTGAAACGACCTTCTTCATAATCACGCTTACGAAGCAAAGTCATACCGAGTACTTCAGTATAGAACGCTAAAGATTGTTCTAAATTGCCTACACGTAACATGGTATGCAGCATGCGCATCTTGTTCATCCTTATTTACTATTTGCATTTTGATGTTCACCTAATAACTTCGCCACCCACACCACTAAAACTAAAATTGGAATACCAATTAAGGCGGTCATGAGGAAGAAATTCGGATAACCAATATTGCTTACTATAGTACCCGAATACCCGCCTAAAATCTTAGGGGTTAAGGTCATGAGTGAGCTAAAAATGGCATATTGCACGGCGGTAAATGACACACTGGTTAAACTGGATAAGAATGCAATAAACGCCGCACCAGCAAGCCCTGAAGCCAAATTATCCACAATGATGGCGAAATATAACCATAAAGAACTATAAGGCTTAATCACCTTGCCTGTAATTTCCACTTCATCGGCAGATTGAGGATTCACCGCAGCCAAGGGATCGATATTAAGATCTAAATCTTTAGCGGTGGTTAAATGCATATTGGCAGCATAGCTGTGCTGGATACTTGAAAGAGTTTGATTATTCTCAATAACTTCCGCAACGAGTTGCTTTGAAGCAGAATTTACTAAAGTCTCTGCTGGAATTGCCGCACTAAATACGCCCGTTTTATCTAGATTGGCATCAAAACTTTGATCATCTAATTTTAAGATAATTTTTTGCGATTCAGATAAGGTCGGTCCAAAATATTGACCACGAACCACCAAACTATTATTTCGCTCATGCAAGGTAATGGTATTGTCACTGGTCACCGGCAGAATTTGCATACTGGATTGTTGATCAGCAAGCTTTAAATAAGGCAAAGTGGTGACTGCTGGATTTTGCGAAGCATCTTGATATTGTACTGTGACCTGCACTTCATTTGCTTGTGTCAATACCTGACTTGGTACTTTGAGTTTCCAATATCCGACTTCATCAGACTGCACATGATAACGATGTTGACCGATTGTGACATTCACGTCATTGAGTTGCTGCCCTGATTTGACCAACCCGATAAAAATAAGATTGGTTGAGCTGGCCAATACTGCACCGACAAACATCAACTTCATAATGTTCATGCGCTGTGCCAGTAAGCCACCTAAAAAACCACCAACCAAACTAAAAATTACCCCATAAATCTTAACGGCTTCGGCAATTTGCTCTTTGGTAAAGTTCAGATCTTGATAAAACACATTTGAAATCACTCCTGCAATAATGTCAGAAATACGGTAAAAACCTATCAATAACAACAAAACTAAAGCCAGTTTAACGCCATAACGCTTAAAGAAATCCGCAATCGGGTTAACCCAAGTTTCAAATGCCATTTGCTTATTTACCGCGCCCATTTTTACCAACAATGAACCGATCAATAAAGCAACAACAGCAGAGCCAATAAAACGTAAGGCTTCAAAGCAAAAAAGTAAGAAAGAATCTGAAATTTCAAATTGTGATTTCAGTGCTTCAGTTAAAGTGCCAGAGAAAATATAGCTCAGTACAAAACTAATTACAGCCACAAAAAAGACTGCAACCAAACGATAGTAATCGGTACGTTTATAGTCTTTATAGATGCGATTAACTTGTGGCTCACGAATCAGCAATGTGGTGATAATACCCACCAACATTACCGCAGCCATGGCTAAATAGGTGATTTTCCATGCACTATAGATATAGTTACCTTTCGCAGTCCCTAAAGACGCTGCTAAAAATAACGCCCCTGCACCCGCCACAATCATCCCAATGCGATACCCGGCATTATAGGTCGAGGCAAGTACCGTTTGCATTTGAGTTTCAGCCAGCTCAATACGGTAAGCATCAATGACGATATCTTGTGTTGCAGCAGAAAAACCGAGCAACACAGCCCCTACTGCCATTTGATACAAATAACTTTGACCTAATGCAGGATTAGAAAACGCCATGATACAAATGGCACAGATAATCAGCACTTGAGCAATAAGCAACCATGCGCGACGTCGCCCTAAGATTTTGGTCAGTATAGGCACAGGTAATTCATCGATTAACGGTGCCCAGACAAACTTAAAGGAATAACCCAGCGCAGCCCAGCTAAAAAATGTGACTGCACTTTTATCAATTCCTGCCTCTCCAAGCCATAAAGATAAACTCGAAAAAATCAGTAATATTGGAATACCTGCCGAAAAACCCAAAAACAGCATAATAAGCGCACGGCGATCTAGAAATGCAGTAAAGGCTGATTTCCATCCAGTAGATTGTGTTGTCATTGATTTATTATGTTCTGAAAAACTCAATGCCGCTATTCAAACGCGTAATGCGCTAGGTTTCAATAACATTTACGAAATCATTATTTTATTTTATCGATTAAAGCATCATGGCTGCTTGAATTTTTCAAACAAACCTGTATACCTTAAACCTCTATCGCAATATTTCGTTTTGGACTTAACAGTGACCCAAAGACTCGAGCAAATGAACGCTTCTTTATCTGCCAATATTACTAGCAACAATGAACAACCAAGCCAAAACATTTTAACTTCAGCATTTGAACAAGCAGAAATACAAAGCACCTTAGAAAAAACCCAACTAAAATCTGAACAACTGACGCATATTCCTAATTTTGAAAAAATTCCTGCGTCAACGCGCCGACTAAAGCCACTCAACAACTTTTTGGGGCAAGATCGTGCACGCGCCTCGGTAGAAGCAGGGATTGCTTTACCTTATTCAGGCTATAACATTTTTGCTGTGGGTACTGCTGGTTTGGGTAAACGCACCATGGTTAAGCGTTTATTACAACAACATGCTAAAACTATGCCTACGCCAAATGACTGGGTCTATGTTTATAACTTTAAACTTCCGCGTCAGCCGATTGCATTAGAACTTCCTTCAGGGCAAGCAGCCAAATTTCAAACCATGCTGCACCAAGCATGGAAAACCATCTTAAAACAGTTAGAACGTCGTTTTACCGCTGAAATTTATCACAATCGCATCGAACTCATTCGTCAACACACTGGCGATGAACAACAAATCGCGCTGATTGAACTGACCAAAGAAGGTGAAGCGCTTGATTTAAAACTGATTACGCGTAATGAAGAGCATTGCTTTGTTCCAGTACATTTCATTAATGATTCACCTGAAGAAATGACCACTGAAGAAATTAACGCCTTAAATAGCAAAGAACGGGCTGAAATTTCAGCCAACATGCGTTACATGGACAAAAAGCTAGAACGCTTAGGTTTACATTTAGGTGATTTAGAAGATGATGCTCGCGATAAAGTACAAATTTTAAATCGTGATATTGCAAAACAAGTGGTGATGCCGCGGATTGAGCAAATTTTAAATAAGTTTGCTGACGTCGAAGGCTTAAAAGATTATTTAAAATATTATGCTGAAGACATTATTAATAATGTCGAAATTGTGCTTGAACAAGAAGAAGATGACTTTACCCCAGGGGTATTTAGTCGTGTTCCAGCACGTTATCAAGCCAATATTATTGTTTCACATAAACCAAATTCTGGTGCACCAGTTATTTTTGAAGACTTCCCAACCCACTATAATTTATTGGGTCATGTGGAACAATTAACTCAAAATGGTACCATCACCACAGATTTCACCCTCATTCGCCCAGGGACATTACATAAAGCCAATGGTGGTTTTTTAATGCTCGAAGCGGAGCAACTGCTTGAACAACCATATGCATGGCAAGGTTTAAAACGGGCTTTAAAATCTGGGCAATTAAAACTATCTTCACTGGAACATATGCTGACTTTAACCGGTAGCATTTCAATTGAACCAGAATCTATTCCATTGAATTTAAAAGTGGTTTTACTTGCAGAACCTGAAGTTTATTATGAAATTTTAGAAGTTGAACCCGAACTCGGCAGCGTATTTAAAATCCGTGCTGACTTTACAGATACATTACAACGTAATGACACCAATGAGCAGGCTTATATGCAATTGATTGCCGACTATGTGCAATCAGACAAACTCTTGCCTTTCGACCGTTCTGCTCTAGCTGCATTGCTAACCGATTCCAGCCGTCAAGCCGAAGATCAAAGTTCATTGTCATTACATGCTTTAACTTTAGGTGATTTGATTCGTGAAGCACACCATCATGCGCTCAAAGCGGATGATAAAACCGTTTCAGATAAGCATATCAATACGGCTCTAGATCACCGTAAATACCGCTTAGGATATTTACGTGAATTATATTGGGAAGATTTGTCTCGTGGTACTCAGCTGATTGAAACCAGAGGACATCGTCTAGGTCAAATTAATGCACTTTCAGTCATTCACTATGCGGATGTTGAGTTTGGTCTACCTTCACGTTTAACGGCATCAGTTTATCAAGGTGGCGGCGATATTCTGGATATTGAACGTAGTGTAGAACTGGGTGGCTCATTACATGCCAAAGGTGTGTTACTGATGTCCAGCTTCTTAAAAGCACACTTTGGTCGTGAACAAACCTTACATTTCTCTGCTGCCCTCGCCTTCGAACAAAGCTATGGTCAAGTGGATGGTGACAGTGCAACGGTGGCTGAACTTTCTGCACTATTGTCTGCGATTAGCCAACTGCCGATCGACCAATCTTGGGCCATTACAGGTTCAATGAATCAACTTGGTCAAGTTCAACCGATTGGTGGGGTAAATGCGAAAATTGAAGGCTTTTTTGATGCATGTAAACTTCAAGGCTTAACAGGTAAACAAGGTGTCATTATTCCACGCCAAAATATGCAACATCTCATGTTACGCCATGATGTGATTGAAGCGGTGGAAAAAAGCCAGTTCCATATTCATGCCATTCAAACGATTGACCAAGCCTTAGAAATTCTCATGGCTCGTCCTGTCGGCACCTTAAATAAGAAAGGTCGCTATAGCAAAAATTCAATTTATGCTGCGGTGATGGAACAACTTGAATATTGGCAAGCCATTGAAGATGGTGCAGAGTTTGAAGAAGAGTCAAAAAAAACCAAAAAAAAGAAAAAGAACAAAAAAAAGAACAAAGAAAAAGCTAAAAAACAGCCGACTCCTGCTGAAACTGTCGAATCTGAAAACACGGTTAATGCTGCACTAGAAGTAGAGTCATCTGCTTCTTAAAAAATAGCCATAAAAAAAGCGCCTCATGGCGCTTTTTTTATGCTTTACAACAACTGAATTAAGCTTCAGCTGCTGGGCTATATTGTTCTACTAAAGATTTTAATTCACCTTTTTGGAACATATCAAGCATGATATCACTACCACCGATTAATTCGCCATTGATCCACAATTGTGGAAAAGTCGGCCAATTTGCGATTTGCGGTAACATTGCGCGAATGTCTTGGTTTTCCAAAATGTTTACATAAGCAAATGGACGACCAATTTGACTGAGTGCTTCTACCGCACGTGCAGAAAAACCACATTGTGGGAATTGTGGAGTACCTTTCATATAAAGAAGTACTGCATGTTTAGCAATTTGGTCACGAATTAACGCTTCAGTATCGCGTGCTTGTTCAGTCATTGATAAATCCTCAACTCATCTGCCTCGCATTATACCCAAAACTTAGCAAAACAGTATGACTAAAGCAATATTTCCATTTTTATTTCTAATAAGGCTTTTATTCTTAGGTAGATTTTGCTTATATAAACTTTTATTTTTCCACCTAACAGATAAGAGTTAGTCATGAATAACATTACCCTTGCGCCCGTTCAACCTGATCAACCTTCACATTTGATGCCAGTATTTGGCCGTCAGCCGATCAGCTTTGTTCGCGGTCGAGGTTCTTATCTTTATACAGAAGATGGCACTGAATATTTTGATGCACTCACAGGTATTGCTGTTTGTGGTCTTGGTCACGCCCACCCTGTGATTGCTGAAGCTATTGCTGATCAAGCGGCAACACTTATTCACACCAGTAATTTATTTGAAGTGCCATGGCAAACGGCTGCGGCACAAAAACTTGCTGAAGTTTCAGGAATGGAAGAAATTTTCTTCTCCAACAGTGGTGCCGAATCCAATGAAGGTGCAATTAAAATTGCACGTAAATTTGGTTTTATGCAAGGTATTGCTCATCCTAAAATTATTGTTGCAGATCATTCTTTCCATGGCCGTACTATGGCAACCCTTTCTGCAACGGGCAATAAAAAAGTTCAAGAAGGTTTTGGCCCGTTAGTTGAAGGTTTTATTCGCGTGCCTTTTGGTGATATAGACGCTATTCAAGAAGCCGCTATTAACCATCCTGACATTGTGGCTATTTTTGTTGAACCGATTCAAGGTGAAGGCGGTGTAAATACAGCACCTCAAGGTTTTAGCTACCTAGATGAAATTCGTCAAATTTGTAACCAACATAACTGGTTAATGATGCTTGATGAAGTTCAAACAGGTAATGGTCGTACTGGTAAATATTTTGCTTACCAACACACCAACATTGTTCCAGATGTTTTAACCACAGCCAAAGGCCTAGGCAACGGCTTTCCGATTGGCGCAGTGATGACGCAAGGGCGTGGTGTTGGTGTACTGACTGCGGGTAATCATGGTTCAACCTATAGTGGAACTGCATTAGGTTCACGTGTTGTTTATACGGTTATTGATCTGATTCAAAAAGAAAAGCTTGTTGAAAATGCTGCAAAAATGGGTGCTTATATTGTTGATCAACTGAAGCAACAGCTAGTCGATCAGAATGTGACGGTACGTGGTTTTGGTTTAATGATTGGGATTGAATTACCAAAAGCGTGTGCTGAGTTGGTGAATATTGCACGCGATGAATATCACCTGATTATTAACGTTACAGCGGGTTCAGTTGTTCGCCTACTGCCGACTTTAAACATTACTCAGGAACAGGCAGATCAACTCATTGCACGACTGGTGAAAATGATTAAAGCTTTTTTAGCTTAAGTTTTTACATCATTAATATGCCATCTAAAAATATGAAAAGCCGCTAATAGCGGCTTTTTTAATACTTATTTACTGTTATGAAGCGTCTTGATAGATTCTACCACCAGGTAATTGGCAGAAATATTGTTTTAATGCTTCTAGACAACGATGGATTTTCATTGGCTGTTGTTCACATTTTGAAATAATGGCATACAAAGTAAAACAGGGTAAGTTCCACTCTGGCAACACTTCAACCAAAGCGCCACTGATTAAATCTTTTTGTACGTCTAAATATAAAATTCGAGCGATACCGTGCCCTTGTTGACACAATGCTTTGGCAACCAAAACATTATTTGAGGTCAATCGAGATCTCATGTCTAAATTAATAATTTCATTTGTTATGCCATGTTTAAATGAAAAACTTTGATAATTTTTCATCACATTAATTGGAATTAAGTCATGATTTTTTAAATCTTCAGGACGTGAAATTGGCGCTGATTGATTCAAATAACTTGGTGATGCAACCAGAACCTGCTCAACACGAGCAAGCGGCACAATATGCAAATTACTATCTTCAATTTTTGAACTCATTCGCAATGCAATATCTATACGACCATCAATCAGGTCAATATATTGATTATCTGCTTCTATATGAACTGCTAAACCACGGTGAGCCGACATCCAATGTGATAATGCTGGAATAACATGATTTGCAGCCAGCTCTGGTGTCGTTGCAATACGCAAATCGCCAATCAGGTCATCACGCAGCTCATTGATTCGTATTTTTCCGCGCTCTGCAGCAGCGAGCATTTCTTGGCAGCTGTGGAAAAAAGCTTGTCCCGCTTCAGTCAAACTCAACTTTCTGGTAGAACGATGCAGAAGTGTAACTTCCATCTCTTGTTCTAAAGAACGAATTTGCTGACTGACCGCGCTTGTGGTGATGCCTAAATCACGGGCTGCACCACTGAACGAATTTTTTTCTACAACACAAGCAAATACACCCATTGCTCGAAGTTGATCTAACATAAATTTCCCTCTGAACTTATGAGATGCTTTACCTTGCGATAAAAGCAACTCATTGTATTATACGGTGAAATTCATGCATTGTATTAATTTATTTAATTAATAGGTAAAACATGAGTTGGATCAATTGGCTTACCATCTAAACGCACTTGAAATTCTAGCATTGTACGGTTTGTACCAGATGCTCCCATCTCTGCAATTTTCTGACCTGCGGTCACATTATCACCACTTTTCACATGCATTTTACTGTTATGTGCATAGGCTGAAATATAACCATTAACGTGTTTAATCAGAATCAAATTACCATATTCTTTCAAGCCATCGGCTGCATAAACCACTTGCCCATCGGCTGCTGCATAAATAGCATCACCGACATTTCCAGCATAACGAATGCCTTTAATATTATTGGCTAAATTAAAGTTTTGGATGACTGAGCCATTGCTTGGTTTCACCCAACGTAAAGCCGATACTCTAGAGGATGATACTGACGCTGTAGGAATATTCGCCGCCACAGGTGCAGTCGGTTTAGCTGGATTGGTTGGCAGTTGCACTGTTTGACGTTGAATCGGTGCAGCTTGTGTCACCGCCTGTGTCGTTGTGCTACGACGTGAACCCGAATCTTTTAAACGTAAAGATTGCCCCACATAAATACGATACGGCGACGCGATATCATTCATTTCCGCAACACTGACATAACCTAAACCATAACGTGCGGCAATCCCACTTAAGGTATCTCCAGATCGAACGGTATAATAGTCTGGTGCTGTTGCATAACGCGTTACATTATTAATTTGTGGTTTTGAAGCGCAACCACTCAAAATAACAGTGGAAATAACAGCCGTAGACAACACTATGGTTTTCAACAAGGCTGAAGGCACAGCAAATAAGCGATATTGTGACACCAAGTGCATTAATCTTCCTCTCTACATACAAATGTATTTATTGATTTACGCTAAGATTAGCAAAAAAGTATGTGAAAAATAATTTCAGTCCTGCATTTTCACAAAGTTATAACACTACTTGGCCCTATTTGGAAAACTGCGCTTGTAATGTATTTAGAATCTCATAATTTGTAGCATCCATTTGAATCGGCGTGATACTCACAAAACCATTCGCCACTGCAAAAAAATCGGACTCTATTTCAGTTAAGCCTTTTTGCGGATCAGCCACTGCCTCACCAGACAAACCAATCCAATAGACTTGACGACCACGTGGGTCTACATGGCTGGTAATCGGTTTTGATTGGCTGCGTCGACCTTGATAAGTAATTTTTGCACCTTGTAATACAGCTACATCTGGAATATTTACATTAAAAATGTGACGTGGAGGTAACACCGGTAAACCTGCGGCAATAAAATCATGTACCCATTGAGCAGCAGTCGCATAATCTTTGGGATGCTCATAGGAACGAACATTTTGCCCTGCCATCGAGACGGCAATCGCAGGTTGTTTCATTAAACGACCTTCAAAAGCTGCGCCCACTGTTCCAGAGTAAAGAACATCATCACCTAAATTAGCCCCACTGTTAATTCCACTGACCACCAGATCGAATTCAAAATCGAATAAACCATTCATGGATAGATATACACAATCTGCTGGCGTTCCATTCACAGCCCAAACATCAGGTGAAATTTGAATGGGACGCAAGGGTCGATCTAAAGTTAAAGCACTGGAAAAACCACTACGCTCACTTTCAGGCGCAACAACAACCACACGACCCAGTGGAGCTAAAGCATGCGCAAGCGCTTGAAGACCGGGAGCAAAAACACCATCATCGTTGGCAATTAATATATTCACTTAAAAAATCTCGTAATGGTTAAAAATGACTGGTAAGAACATTTTATTGAATTATATAAAGAATTATATATATTTAATGCCCGACATCCATTCAAAATATGTGACTAAAAAATGATTAAATTGATCTCATTTCGTAGCTTACTCAGCTTAGGCGTTGCAGCGCTATTATCACAAGCCGTTTTAGCTAATGAGGGTTTAACACCAGCTGAAGCCAACACTATGGTTAAAGAAGATATTGCTTCAGCTCAAGTCATGATTGAAGTATGCCCTGCAATCATTGGTAAAAATGCAAAATTTGATCACAACACGCATCAGCTGATTCAATCTTATCTGCAAAATTATTCAGATAAATCTATGAGTTTTGATAAAATTCAATCTGATACTGAATATAAATCCATTCTTAATGAAGCACGTGAAGCTGCAAAAGAAACCAGTAAAGATGAACAAAAATCAGTTTGTGATGATGTAGTAAATTACGAAGCATAATATATAAGGCATTTCTAAATAGGCGATCTGCCATATTAAGTCTATTCTCAGGGCACGGAAATATTCCTTTTCATGCCCTATTTTTTTATCCATAAACTAGATGCAAAATCCATTTCATTGTGACTGCAATTTTCAACAGCTTCGATACATTTGTGTACTTACAATAAGTCAAAATACAGTTAAGCTTATTTATATTGTTCTGTTTTTAAATAATTTAGGTCTGCTTAAATGAAATTATCTATGTTCAAATCTCTTTCTTTAGGTCTTTTGACTACTGCGCTCATGACCCTTTCTGTTACCCATGCAGCTACGCAACAAGATGAAAATATTGAAGTTACTCCAAATCAAAAAATCACCCAACAAGAACTCGCTGCTATTTATGTTTTATCCGAAGTTTGCCCAAGTTTGGTCAAAGAAAATGATCAATTCAAAAAAGGTTATGCAAAACTTGCACAAGAATATTTACCACAAGAACAAGACCCAGTAAATGCACTGCAAAAGCTGAGCAAACAGAAAAGCTTTAAAAGCATTTTAGCGGAAGCACAGTCGGATGCGAAAAAAGCAGGTGATGTTAAAAATAAAGAAATTTGCCAAGAATTGACCACATACAGTAATTGATACAAATTGGTTACAATACTTTTGAAATAAGCCGATTTCCCCGTAGAAGTCGGTGTGGCTTTATCCTAAAATGCTAAGCTCTTTGTGCTTATATCAAGATACTGGAATCACCTCGAATGACCCACAAAAGCGCCCTTGCTGCATTATTACTATTACCAAGTTTTACTTACGCAGCAACTGTCTTATCTGCACCTCCAGAACTCAATAATAAATCTTATGTTTTGATGGACTATGAGACGGGGCAAATCCTCGCATCGAAAAATGAAAATGAAAAATTAGCACCTGCTTCAATGACGAAGATGATGACCAGTTATATCATCGAACAAAAGTTGTTGAGTGGTGACCTCACGGAAGATGAAAAAGTTCGTATGAACGAATCTGCATGGTGTCGTGGTAGTAGCACGGAATCATGTATGTACGTACCCCTTAACGGTACTGCAACAGCATTAGAAATGCTGCGTGGGATTATCATCCAATCAGGTAATGATGCTTCTAAAGCCATGGCAGAGCATATTGCTGGTAATGAAGGTACTTTTGCTCACATGATGAATGAAGAAGCAAAACGTATTGGCATGACAAATACCAGCTTCATCAATTCAACAGGTATGCCTGCTGAAGGTCACTACTCGACTGCAAAAGACATGGCAACTCTTGCGCAACATATCATTCATGACAGTTCGAAATATTACCCAATTTACTCTGAAAAAGAATTTTCTTTTAATGGGATTAAACAAGGTAATCGTAATGCCTTGCTTTATACCGACCCAAGTGTAGATGGTTTAAAAACTGGTCATACGGATGAAGCAGGTTTCTGTTTAACCACTTCAGCTAAACGTGGTCCACTGCGTTTAATTTCAGTGATTTTTGGTGCGCCAAGCATGAACGAGCGTGCATCACAAACCCGTGAAATTTTAGCGTGGGGTTATGCAAACTTTGAAACTGTAAAAGTACAGCCTGCCAATCAAGTTCTAGCTAAAGCTAAAGTTTGGTACGGTAAAGAAAATGACGTGAAAATTGGCTTAGCTGAAAACTTCAATGTCACTTTGCCGAAAGGTCAAGCCAACGCCATCAAAACTCAACTGGTTGTACAACCTAAACTCACTGCTCCGCTGAAAAAAGGTCAAGTGGTTGGTAAGTTTGTCGCTAGCTTAGATGGTAAAGTTATTTCAGAGAAACCCCTCGTTGCACTTCAAGATGTTGAAGAGGCAGGTTTCTTTGCAAAAATGCTTGACCATATCAAACAATTCTTTAGTAATTTATTTTAATTAAGTCCTAATAATTTTATTCAGCCTTAAACTAAAGATAAAGCACTCCTACTTCGGTATGAGTGCTTTTTTATTTTATAATTCCTGTAGCCCTTCAATATTGACTTCTCCTCATGAAAAAGAATATTCGCCCTTATTTAGATCACCATCCTAAAATTGACGCTACTTGTTATATTGATGATCTTTCCGTCGTCATTGGTGAAGTCTCTTTGGCTGAGAATGTTTCAGTCTGGCCTTTTGCAGTCATTCGTGGTGATGTCAATTATATCAAAATCGGCAAAAACTCTAATGTACAAGACCATGCCATGTTGCATGTCAGTCATAAAAATACAGCTAAACCCAATGGTTCACCGCTGATTATTGGCGAAGATGTCACCATTGGTCATCACGTGACTTTGCATGGTTGTACTGTGGGTAATCGAGTTTTAATTGGCATCAATACCATTGTTTTAGATGACGTGATTATTGAAGATGATGTCATGATTGGCGCAGGCAGTTTAGTACCACCCCGTAAAGTCTTAAAAAGTGGTTATTTGTATGTTGGAAGCCCAGTACAACAGGTTCGTCCACTAACAGAAAAAGAACTGGAATTTTTACCTTATTCGGCACAGAACTATGTAAAGGTTGCGGGGAATTATAGCCATTCTACTGACTGATCGTTATGAATATTCATTAAGTACATAAGTTGAACTTCTATTGAATGATGAATCATACCTAGATATTGCATCTAGGTTTTTTGACTTTATATTGCTTTTCTAGGAGAAAATATATGAATTAAAGATGCTTCAATATATCCGTTAGAACCAAGATTTTATCCTGTCCTATCTTATCCTCAATTTCCTTTTGAACCTTCTGCCAATGAGGAAGAGCTTTTGTTAAAAGCTGATGACCTTTTTGAGTTAATTTTAAAATCACTTCTCTTTGATCTTGATCACCTTGTGAAAATTCAACGAATTCCATTTTCTCTAGAACTTTTACATTCCTTCCAACTGTAGAACGCTCTAACTCCATCATTTTTGCTAAAGTCGTTAGGCTGATCGGCTCTATTCTCTTAATCATTGATAAAAGAGAAAATTGAGTAATATTGATTCCAAATTCAGCTAGTGCAGAATTATAACGATGCCCTAAGCGTCGGGAAGCACTACGTAGCATTGCACTGTAACAGGGTAAAATCATAATTCCAGTTAGTCTTATCAGGTTGAATCTAGTTTGACATAAAGTATAAGTCTTGTAGAACGAATATATTTTCATTAATATAAGGGTATATACCCGTATTATTTATTAGTATTTTGGTTGATCTATGAAAATTGTTGAATATACAGATAAGTTTAAAGATGACGTTATTAATTTAATTCTCAATATTCAAAATATTGAATTTGACGTAGATATTCAGCTAGAGGAACAACCTGACATTCAAGATATTCATCAATATTTTACTACATCAGGTGGGAACTTTTGGTTAGCGATGGACGATCATGAAAAACTCATAGGAACAATTGGTCTTCAAGCACTTACACCCCAAATGGCTATCTTAAAAAAGTTTTTTGTTAATTCTGAATATAGAGGTCATAAAGTTGGAAAGGCGTTATATGATGAGCTATTAAATTTTGCTGAAATAAATAATTTTTTAGAAATTTTTCTAGATACTCCATCTAAAGCAACCCAATCACATCAATTTTATCGTAAAGCAGGATTTGAGGAGATTCCTAAGCAACAACTACCTGTTGTGTACCAATACCCAGATCGAAACTCACTCATTTTTCGCTTAAAACTTTAACTAAAATAAAAAGCAAAATAATACAGTTTATGCAAAACCATTTATTATTTTCATATAAATCATTCTCTTAAATTTCCAAGAAAGCCTAATCTTACCCGATTGGGCTTTTTTATGGATTGCTTACATTTTACGCCTATTATTCAACCATTATTTCAGAAAGTTGATAAGCTAACATTTATAGTGAGTTATTCCCTATTTCAAACGCTCAAAGAAAAAATCTTTCAACATAGCCACCACGCCCTAAATTTTGTAGAATACCCCTTTACTCCCATGGTTCTTTTTTATGACCGCTTGGACAGCTCACGTTACCGTAGCCACAGTTGTTGAAAAAGACGGAAAATTCCTGTTTGTTGAAGAACATACTGAAGGTGTTACGCATACTGTATTCAATCAGCCTGCGGGTCATGTTGAATGTGGTGAAACGCTTATTCAAGCCGCAATTCGCGAGACCATGGAAGAAACGGGCTATGAAATCGAAATTGAATCATTGCTCGGTATATACACCTATACACCGCCAATGTTCCCCGATCGTACTTACTATCGTTTTTGCTTCTTAGCGCGTGATGTTAAACATTATCCTGATGCAAAACTGGATACCGATATTGTTGGTGCGGTGTGGATGACAGTAGATGAACTTGTTGAGTCTGCCCGAGCACGTAGTCCCTTAGTGACTAAAGCCGTAAAAGATGCTTTATCTGGTCAAAAATATCCTTTATCGCTCGTTTATGAGCACCAAAACTCTCCTTTAATTTCAAATTTGGATGCCTAATCCTATGCAACAACGTGTCATCGTCGGTATGTCTGGTGGTGTAGATTCTTCTGTTTCTGCAGCACTTCTTCTTCAACAAGGATATCAAGTTGAAGGACTTTTCATGAAAAACTGGGAAGAAGATGATGGCACGGAATATTGCACGGCAATGGAAGACCTTGCCGATGCACAAGCTGTGTGCGACAAAATTGGCATCAAACTCCATACCGCTAACTTTGCAATGGAATATTGGGATCGTGTATTCGAGCACTTCTTGGCTGAATATGCTGCGGGTCGTACCCCAAACCCTGACATTTTATGTAATAAAGAAATTAAATTTCGTGCTTTCATCGACCATGCCATGAACTTAGGTGCAGACTTTATTGCAACAGGTCACTATGCACGTCGTGGTGAAACCATGACCAATTCCAAAGGTGATGAATATGCACCTTTATTACGTGGTGTGGACAACAATAAAGACCAAACTTATTTCTTACATGCGGTACATGGCCGTGAAATTAATAAGACCTTGTTCCCTGTCGGTGAAATTGAAAAACCACAAGTACGTAAAATTGCTGAAGAACTCGATTTAGCGACCGCCAAGAAAAAAGACTCAACCGGCATTTGCTTTATTGGTGAACGTCGCTTTAATGACTTTTTAAAACAATACTTACCTGCACAAGCTGGAAAAATTCTACTAGATACGGGTAAAGAGGTTGGTGAACATCACGGCTTAATGTACTATACGCTCGGTCAACGTGGTGGTATTGGTATTGGTGGTTTGAAAGGTGTGGCTGAAGGCGCATGGTTCGTTCTACATAAAGATATTGAAAACAACCGTCTGGTGATTGGTCAAGGTCATGAACATCCACTCATGCAAAGTACTACACTTTGGAGTGAAACGATTGACTGGGTTGCAGGTGAAATGCAGATTCCTGGAGCAGGTTTCCGCTGTACCTCACGGACGCGCTATCGCCAAGATGACCAAGATTGTGTGATCTTTAATGATCCTACTACCCCAGGTGGCGTACGTGTTGAGTTCGATGAACCCCAACGTGCCGTGACTCCGGGTCAGAGTGTCGTATTCTACTCAGGTGAAGTTTGTTTAGGCGGTGGCGTGATTCATCATACCAATGCTCCTAAACCTGATTTTATTTAAAGGATTTTAAGACATGGCTGAGTTACCGTTTCAACAGCCTCAAACTTTGAACGAACGCCAAAACCGAGCTTTGGCGTTGGCGGCTGTTTTTCAGTCCGCGCAACTGACGCATATGACAGCCTTGAGCGGTCAACAAAGTATTGGGGAAAGCGGTAACTTCTATTTAGAGCAGTTGATTAAAGCCAGTTTAAATATCCGACCGAAGGGCAACCAAAGCGGACAAACTTTAGACTTCTTTCATCAGCTGGCGGACATATCCTTAGGACTAAAAACTTTAGAAAGTAGCATTACCCAACCCTTTAACACCTCACCCAAAACTCGAATTCCCAAATTATCTACTGCTAAACTTCCCATGACCTATGCCATGGCACTCTTACAACTAGAAAAGAAAGTGTATAGCAACCCCAAATTCGTTGAAATTATTGAACAGTCCCAACAAAAAATCTTAAGACAGCTTTCTTTTTTCGATAACAACTATTTACACCCAAGCATCATTGCCAACCTCGCACAAACCTATGTCGACACTGCTGGGCAAATTAACCCACGCATTATGGTGCGAGGAAATGCAGAAGCATTTAAAGACTCATCGCATACCAACCGCATTCGAGCTTCCCTCTTTACTGGCTTACAAATGGCACATTTATGGCGTCAGCTCGGTGGAAGTTCATGGGGCATGGTGTTTAGCAAACGCAAGTTGCTTAAAGATATTCAAGATCTCGCTCGTTTACAGTATCAGGTGATTTAACACATGATCGACGGGCTTTTTAGTTTTACGTTTAATTCCAAAGTTTAAGGAATCGCTATGAACGCTTTAACCGCACTTTCTCCATTAGATGGACGCTACGCTAGCAAATGTGATGCGCTTCGTCCTTTCCTCTCTGAGTTTGGTTTAATCCATGCTCGTGTGACTGTTGAAGTGCGTTGGTTACAAGCGCTTGCAAACCGTCCTGAAATCACTGAAGTTCCAGCTTTTTCAGCAGCAACCAATGCTGCTTTAGATGCAATCGTAGTTGATTTCTCGGAAGATGATGCAAACCGCATTAAAGAGATTGAACGTACTACCAACCACGACGTAAAAGCAGTTGAATATTTCCTAAAAGAAAAAATTGCGCATATTGATGAATTGAAAGATGCGGGGGAATTTATTCACTTTGCATGTACTTCTGAAGACATCAATAACTTGTCTCACGCCCTTATGTTAAAAAATGGTCGTGACGTTCTTGTTACTTCTATGCAAAGCATTATCGATGCAATTGCGACTTTGGCTGAAACACATGCGGAACAAGCGATGTTGTCTCGTACACATGGTCAAACCGCAAGCCCAACTACTTTGGGTAAAGAAATGGCAAACGTGGCTTACCGCCTTGCTCGCCAAATCAAACAATTTAACAATGTTGAATTACTTGGTAAAATCAATGGTGCTGTAGGTAACTACAATGCACATTATTCAGCTTATCCAGATATTAACTGGCCTGCACATTCGCAAGCATTTGTTGAATCTTTAGGTTTAGCATTTAACCCGTACACCACGCAAATTGAACCACATGATTACATGGCGGAACTTTTTGATGCGTTACGTCGCTTCAACACCATTTTGATCGACTTTAACCGTGACGTTTGGGGTTATATCTCTTTAGGTTTCTTCAAACAACGTTTGAAAGAAGGTGAAGTTGGTTCTTCAACGATGCCGCACAAAGTCAACCCAATTGATTTTGAAAACTCTGAAGGTAACTTAGGTTTAGCCAATGCAGTATTGGCTCACTTGGGTGAAAAACTGCCTATTTCTCGCTGGCAGCGCGACTTAACTGACTCGACTGTGCTTCGTAACATGGGTGTTGGTTTTGCACAAAGCTTAATTGCATTTGATGCTTGCTTAAAAGGTATTGGTAAATTAGAGCTGAATGCTGTACGTATTGCTGAAGATTTAGACCATGCTCAAGAAGTTTTGGCTGAACCAATTCAAACCGTTATGCGTCGTTACAACGTAGAAAAACCATACGAAAAATTAAAAGCCCTTACTCGCGGTCAAGCCATGACACGTGAAATGATGGTGGACTTCGTAAATGGTCATGAGCTTGAAGTTGTTCCTGCTGCGGATCGTGCACGCTTAGCGGAAATGACGCCTGCAACCTACACAGGTAATGCTGCTGAACAAGCCAAACAAATTAAAGATTTAATCGCTAAAATCTAATTAAATTTTAGTAGCAAAAAGCGAAGCTTCGGCTTCGCTTTTTCATTATAATTCCAATACTTTATAGTCGAAAATAACAAGATGATTGAATACCAATTCAGCTTAAAACACTGGCTTTTTTTAGGTTTTTTAGCCATTGCGATTATTATTGCAAGTATTCAACCCCTCGAATTGTCTTCTTACATACTGCATCAGATTGGTACAGTGTTGATGCTGATTGCCCTGTTCATTTGTTTTAAAAAAATTGGACTAAGCTTTTACAGCTTTACTTTATACCTTGGCTTTTTACTGATTCATATTGTTGGTGCACACTATTTATATTCTTATGTGCCTTACAACGAATGGTTGATTCAATATTTTGACTTTGATATGAATCAAGCTTTTGGCTGGTCACGTAATATGTACGATCGTTTAGTTCATATTGCTTATGGCGTATTACTATATCCTTTTTTCTACCGCTTATTTCAAGTTTGGCTTCCGCCCCTAAAACCATGGGTTTTATTTCTACTTATTATTCAATTTGTCATGGCTAGCAGTCTTGTATATGAATGGATTGAATGGTGGATTGCGATGGGTTTATCTCCAGAAGATGCGGAAAACTATAATGGACAACAAGGCGATATTTGGGATGCTCATCAAGATATGCTGCTGGCAACCATTGGCGCGATTGTTTCTGGCGTGATCTGCTTAATGAAAGCTTCCAAACACAGCTAATCCCGAAATAACCAAGCTTCTACATCAATTTTTTATTGCCGAACCGAGATCGGCTTTATCCATTTTAAAATTATCGATTCGGATAACTGTGAATTTTTCTGACGATCATGAAATTCAAAACAAATATGATCGTCTTTGTTCTTACGTGCCAAGCTTTCAACAAACCGAAAATGGCGAAAATATTGAGAATCATCGAGTTGTAGCGTAATTCGCTCGAAACTTTCATGCCTACTATGACGCCCACCTGTAGAATATTTTTTATAATACTGCACCGTACCACAAGCAGTTGACACTGTTATCGGCTGATCACTATTTAAATGCAGTCCATAGCCAAAAATTAAAAATCCGGGAAGCATCAATAAAAATGGTGCACCCGCTTTCCAATCATCTGGCTTGACCTTAGGAATGATGTAAAGAATGGCATAGACTGGCAATCCGACAATGCACATTAGCCCCAAAACAATAAGAAATGTCGCCATTTTATAGATAAACAATCAAGTAATTATGAAATAATATTAGCATAAGTATTTAATATAGCTAAAAAAAGCACACCGAAGTGTGCTTTAAAAAAACATAATCAAACTTTATGATTAAAGTTTTGGATCACGCATTTGCACTAAACTTGAGTTGCTACTCGCTAAAGTTTCCATGATTTTATTCATGACTGCTGGTACTAAACCATCCGCAATTTGTGCTGCTTGCAAACCTAACTTTTCACCTAAAGTCGGCTTACGACGTGTATCAATTACATAGACATCGTGCTGTGCCAATAAACTCAGCAAATATTCATCTGAGGTTTGTAGTTTATCCACCAAGTTTAACTCAAGCGCATCTTTACCATACCAATGCTCACCTGTAGCCACTTTCTCAACATTCAATTGTGGGCGGTATTTTTCAACAAAGTGCTTAAATAGCTCATGTGTTTGCTGTAATTCTTCTTCGAACTTTGCTTTACCTTCAGCCGTATTTTCACCGAACATGGTTACAGTACGTTTAAATTGACCTGCGGTATATAACTCGAAATCGACATGATGTTCTTTCAACAAACGATTAAAATTCGGCACTTGTGCAACCACACCAATTGAACCGACCACCGCAAATGGCGCAGAAACAATTTCGTTGGCAATACATGCCATCATATAACCACCACTGGCCGCAACTTTATCCACACAAATGGTTAAGTTAAACCCAGCATCACGTAAACGTACCAGCTGTGCAGCAGCTAGACCATAACCATGCACCATACCGCCCGGACTTTCCAAGCGAAGTACTACTCGATCACGTCCGACTTTTGCAGTTGCTAAAATTAAAGTAATTTCTTCACGTAAACTTTCTACAGCAGATGCCGCTGTATCACCTTTAAAATCAAGGACATAAACTTTTTGATTATTTTTTTTACGTAAACGTGCTTCTTTTGAAAGCTGTTGAGTGAGTTGCAAGAACTCAAATTTAGATGCTGTTGTTTGCGCAATTTTTTTACGTTGTTCATTTACACGCGCATTTAAATGACTGATTCGAATTTCAGCAGGTAATTTCGGGGTATGGAATAACATATAAAATAGTTTCTCTAATTTTATTTACGGTTGGCTTTAACATGAGGCCAAAACATTGAAAATTCAATAGTATAACTGTGTTTTATTTAAGCAAAATATTGACCAATGCTTTTCAATATAACCAAGGCTTAAGTGTATATTGCATCATTTACAATAACTAAATCGATATCTTGCAGTAATAAACATGACATGAAATAAAAAAGTAAATCAATTATGATGATCAAAATTAAAACGTCCCGAAACAAATATAAAGAGTCATTGAATGATCAATATTCAAAATTTACAGTTTTATTATGAAAATAAACAAGTCTTATATGACATTAATCTTCAGCTAAAAAACAATACGATTACCGGTTTAATTGGCCCAAATGGTGCTGGAAAATCGACATTAATGCGCTGTATTTCAGGTTTAGAAATTCCACAACAAGGTTCAATTTTTCTCGACAAGCAACCAATTTTAGATAATCCAAGACAAAGTTATACTAAAATTGGTTATTTACCTGATATTTTTGGACTTTCTGAAAATTTAACAGTACTACAAAGTTGGACTTATGCTGCATCTGCCAGAGGTATTCAAGATGCTCAGTTGAAAAATGCTCTTATCTCTACAGCCAAAATTTTAAATTTAACCGATAAATTAAATGATAAAGTTGCGAATTTATCTCGAGGACAAAAGCAACGTGTCGGAATTGGGCAAGTCATTATTCATCGACCTAAATTATTAATTTTAGATGAACCTGCCAGTGGTTTAGACCCTGAAGCACGTTATGAACTCTCCCAACTTTTCAAACAACTCCGTGCTGAAGGCATGACACTATTGATTTCAAGTCATATTTTATCCGAACTGGATGAATATTGTACGCATATGTTGCTGATTCAAGAAGGACAAATTAAGCACCATAAGGCATTAGAATCTTATGAACAGGTCATGCATCAGGATTCAACTGTGGATGCAATTATTCCAATTGTTTTACATTTTTCAGAAATCAGCCCCAAATCAAAAATATTAATCGCACAAGCACCGCATATTCAGAATTTACAATTTAATCAACTTCAAGTGACTGCCACCATTTCCAGTCAAGCTCAGTGTAGAGTTGAACTCATCCGTTACTTAGTACAACAGCATTTGCCGTTAATTGGACTAGAACCGCTGAAAGAATCTTTATTACAAAGCTATCGTAATAGTTTATTTCAGGGAGAAAAATAAAATGAATCCACAACCCATAAAAGTCCCTAAAATTAGAATTAATGCTGAACATCAACGTCTTTTATGGCTGAATTTTAGTCCTGCTTTAACCTTTGGTGTAATGACTCTTTATGCTTTTTTTATTTTCTGGGGATACAACTCAGATAGTTTTAAAGCCGATTCAAGTCAATTTTTTAATTATTTATTTGTAGTCGGAAATATTGCTTATCTTATTTCAAATTTTGCACTCATTATTTTACTCAAACGTAGCATCAGCAACGATATTAAATCGTATGTTTGGGATCAACTGAGAATGTCATCCCTCAGTGCATGGCAAATGACATGGACACGATTACTGACTGCACCTATTTTAGCGTGGATCAGCATTTTAATAAGCACAACACTTATTAGTATTAGCTTGATATATGGGAGTCCTAAATTTGCAGATTTTTTTTCCTCCCCGCTTTTACAATGGAGCCTCTATATTCTAAACAGTTGGATGGTTGCCAGTATTTTTTTAATCAATTACCTACAATTCAATCGCTCACAAGCTGAATGGCAAGGTTCCTTACTACACTGTATTTTATTATATGTGGTCATAAACACCTTTATTATGGGCAATATGCTACACCTTGGAAAGCAACTTTTATCCTTGGTCGATTCAGATGCTGGCCTCATTTCATTAAATTCAAACCCTCTGCTTGGCTTATTTATTATTTTTACGATATATATAAGTTTAGATGTTTGGCATAGTATCTCCTATAAACTGCATTTAAAATCGAGCAATTTATACTGGCTTATTAGCACATTATTATTACCGATTATTCTCTGGATCTATCAAAGCTTGTGGTTTTTTAACGTTCAATCATTATTGTTTTATATGACCGTCATTTATGGCATTGCAATAATTATTTCATTAACTACCCAAGATAATCGCATAAGTACACTCAAATATACTTTCCAATTACTCAATCAAAAACAATGGCAACAGGCCATTAAAACCGCCCCCATTTGGATTGCTCTTTTTCCAATTTATATGCTTTTAATCATTCCTTATTTATTCATTACAACCAAAGTAATCGGGCATTATATTGATAGCTTAGTTTTTTTAATCTGCTATAGCCTACTTATCTTAGTCACCATTAAAATAAGTAAGCACTACAATGCCATCACATTAGCGTTAATTTGGTTCTTAATTTTAAAATTCATTTTTTCCATTTTTATCAATATACTGTAAGCGTAATAATACATAAAAAAAGAGCCTTTTGGCTCTTTTTTTATGTATTCATTGGATTAACCAAAACGACCTGTAATATAGGCTTCTGTTAATTGATGATCTGGCTGGGTGAAGACTTTTTCAGTCGCATTCACTTCAATTAAATCACCTAAATGAAAGTAAGCAGTACGGTCAGAAACACGCGCCGCTTGTTGCATTGAATGCGTCACAATTGCAATGGTGTATTGTGTAGAAAGATCTGAAATAAGCTCTTCAATTTTTGCCGTTGCAATTGGATCAAGCGCAGAACATGGCTCATCCATCAAAATCACTTCAGGACTCACCGCAATGGTACGTGCAATACATAAACGCTGCTGTTGACCACCAGACAAACCTGTACCCGGCTGATTTAAACGATCTTTCACTTCATTCCAAAGACCCGCTTTATGCAGACTATTTTCAACAATTTCTTCAAGGTCATATTTATCACGTGCTAAACCGTGAAGCTTTGGCCCATAAGCCACGTTGTCAAAAATTGACTTCGGAAATGGGTTTGGTTTTTGGAACACCATCCCCACTTGTGCACGTAGTAAAACCACATCAAGGTTTGGATCATAAATATTTTGATTATCTAACATCACTTTACCGGTTATACGACACGAATCAATCGTGTCATTCATACGGTTTAAAGTACGTAAGAACGTCGACTTACCACAACCTGATGGGCCAATAAAAGCAATCACTTCATTTTCATAAATATTCAGGTCAATCCCTTTGATTGCTTCTGCTTCACCATAATATACATGTACATCTGAAGTACTAATTTTCACATTAGCAGTTTTTGCGTCTTTTTTTGCCGAAGTTTGGGTATCAAATTGAGAAACAAATGAAGTCCCTTGACGTTTTTTATCCACTTCGGGAGAGATAAATTGTTTCTGTTCTTGATTCACGGATTCGTCCTGTTCTAAGGAATTTGTTTTTGATGCAGTTACAGTATTCATATATTGCCCTCTCTACCAGCGCACTTCAAATTTCTTACGTAACCAAATCGCAAGGCTATTTAAACCTACCATTAGCGCCAGTAAGACAATAATCGCAGCAGCAGTACGTCCTTCAAAGAAGTTACGTAATTCATTGCCCTGCCATAAATAAACTTGGACGGGTAAAGCCGTTGATTGATCTAAAGGTGATACAGGAATATTGGCTACAAATGCACTCATCCCAATCAATAACAATGGTGCAGTTTCACCTAAAGCATGTGCGACACCAATAATAGAACCCGTCATGATTCCAGGCAAAGCCAAAGGTAAAACATGATGAAAAACGGTTTGCAAACGTGATGCACCAATCCCTAAAGCAGCTTGGCGAATTGATGGTGGTACTGCCTTCAGTGATGCACGTGTTGTAATAATCACCGTTGGCAGCGTCATTAAACTTAATACTAAACCACCCACCAAAGGTGCGGAAATAGGTAAATGCATCCAACCAATAAATATTGCAGCACCCAGCAAACCAAAGACAATCGATGGAACTGCTGCGAGGTTATTGATATTCACTTCAATAATATCTGTGATGAAATTTTTAGGTGCAAATTCTTCTAGATAAATCGCACTTGCCACCCCTAATGGAATCGAGATAAAAATCACGATTAGCATCATGAACAATGAGCCCATGAATGCACCCGCTAAACCCGCTGTTGCAGGTGAACTACGAGAATCTGGATTGGTAAAAAGTTGCGTATTGAATGTACGCTCAATCACGCCTTTCGCTGCTAAATCATCAGAAAGTTGACGCACTTCTGGACTCAATTGCTGCTGATCATCAGGTAAAGCGCGATCGATATTGTCTGCTAACCAGACATCAATATTGGCATCGGCTAAGAAGTTCATCTCAACTTTTTTGCCAATTAAAGACGGATCTTTAAAAACCATATCGCGAATTCGATAAGCTTCTGAACTGGTATATAAACTACTTAACTCATCACGACGGCTCGCAAGTGAAGGGTCTTTTGCAATTAAACCATTCACGATTAAAGCATCCCAATCGACCATGCCCATTTTAGTTTGCCAGTCAACATAACGCTCTTCATACTGTGCTGGAGACTCACCTACTTTCTGAGTTGGTCTAAGACCAGCATCAATCAAGGCCGGATCAAAATACACAGGAACCGTCATACTGGCTTGCCAAAATGCGGGAAGACCTTTATACAAAATACTGCCAAACAATAAAGCAACAAAGGCCAGTCCGATAATGACGGAAGAGAAACCGACAAAGCGAAATGTTTTTTCTTTACGATGGCGCTTGGACAATGAACTCGCAATTTTAGCTTTACGTTTTTCGCGTAATTCCGCAGCTGCACGAGGGTCTAATGCCTGATCTAGAGATGATGTATTCGAAGTACTCATTAGTCGTATTGCTCACGATATTTACGCACAATATAGAGTGCTACAATATTAAGGCACAGCGTAATTACAAACAGGGTCAAACCGAGTGCAAATGCCACCAAAGCTTGAGGGCTTGCGAAATCTGTATCACCTGTTAATTGCTTCACAATCGTTACGGTGACTGTCGATACGGCCTCAAAAGGATTAACATGAAGTAATGGGCTATTTCCTGCCGCAAGCACCACAATCATGGTCTCACCGACAGCGCGGGATACAGCCAATAAAAATGCACCAGTAATCCCAGGCAATGCAGCAGGCAGTACCACTTGACGAATCGTTTCAGATTTTGTCGCACCTAAACCTAAAGAACCATCACGTAATGAACGTGGGACTTGAGTAATAATGTCATCTGAAAGTGAAGATACAAACGGGATAATCATAATCCCCATTGCAAAACCGGCTGTTAAAGCACTGGTCACATTAATTTCAAGGCCAATCGTTGCACCTATTAATTTCAAAGCGGGTCCAATCACCATCAGTGCAAATACACCATAAACGATGGTCGGAATACCGGCTAACACTTCAATAGCGGGTTTTGCCCAAGATCTAAATTTTGGCGATGCATATTCCGCCAAGTAAATCGCAATCATTAGACCTAATGGTACGGCAACCAATAATGCAACGCCACTGACCATGAGTGTGCCCCAAAGGAGAGGCAGTAAACCATAACTTCCTTCAGCATTTCCCGATGTACTAAAACCAGGATTCCATTCAGTTCCGAAGAAAAAATCAATTGGAGAAACAAAATTGAAAAAATGAACCGCTTCTTTAAACATCGACATCACAATGCCAATCGTTGTCAGAATTGCAACCCCTGAACATAAAATCAAAATAACATTGATAGTACGTTCGACTTGATTACGTGCGCGATAATTTTGACTGACCCGTTTCTTCGCCCAAACTAAACCTAACATTGCAGCACAAATGACGACAGCAAACTTTGCCAATTCACTAACTTTTTCGAACTTAGCCAAGTGTTCTGCTGCTGCAACTTCATAAGCTGCGGGTGTGTCACTCACACCAAAACCTGAAGCAATGGCTTTAACCCGATCAATCAGTACATCTATACCAGCGACATCTAAATTTGCTGTAATATTCGTTGGAACATTTTGTAAAATTAAATATTGCAAAACGTTGGCTTCAACCAAATTCCAAACAAGTAAAATTAAAAAAGCAGGGATACCACACCATAAAGCAACCAATGCACCGTAATATCCGGGACGAGAGTGCAACTTCGCAGAGTTATTTCCCTTACCTGCTAGGTTACGGCTTTTAGATAACCCGATTTGATAGGCTACGGCAATCAATGCCAATAACACACCTATGAGTAGCAGATTCATGTATTCTCCGGCATTTTTTCAATTTTCATGCTTTGAAAAAACCTTATTTTGCAAAAAAGCTGATGCTAAGAATTCTCCTAACATCAGCTTATTCATCCTAATTACTTAACCGCTTTGCCTGCTTTAAAATCTGCAAGAACTTTTGCACGTTCTTTATCAGACATTGAAATCAGACCTGCTTTTTCTAATTTAGAACCTTTACCTGAAACTTTTTTGTTTAAGAAGTATTCAGAGTACTGCTGTAAACCTTTGATTGATTTAAGGTGTTCGCCTTTCACGTAGAAGAACAATGGACGTGATACTGGGTAAGAACCATTTAGAATTGTTTTTTCTGATGGCACCACATTGTTTACGGTTGCTACACGTAATTTGTCACGGTTTTGATCATAGAAACCTAGACCAAATACACCCACTGCACTTGGAGAAGTCTTTAAACGTGCCAATGTTTCAGTATAGTCACCAGAAATTTCAATCACTTTGCCATCTTTACGGAAAGTAGAACATGCTTTTTTCTGAGCATCTTTGTCTAAATTCTTGAAATATGCATAAGATTCACAACCTGCTTCAACCATTTTTTCTTGGAACACTTCACGTGTACCATGATTAGAAGCTGGAATGACCAATGTAATTGGTTCATTCGGAAGTGCTTTGTCAATTTGATTCCAATGCGTGTATGGGTTTGCAACTAACTTACCATTTGATGGTAATTGTGCTGAAAGTGCTGCAAATACATGCTGTGGACGAAGTTTATAAGCGGCTTTTTTTGAGTTAGAGGCAAATACAATACCGTCATAACCAACTTTTACTTCAATAATTTGATTCACACCAGCTTTTTTACATGCAGCCAGTTCAGTATCTTTAATTTTACGAGATGCATTGGCGATATCGATCGTGTTATCACCTACACCTTGACAGAATTGCTTTAAACCACCAGATGTACCACCAGAACCAACTACAGGTGTCTTGAATTGTGGGAAAGTATTACCAAACTCTTCTGCAACAATACTTGAGTATGGCAAAACAGTTGAAGAACCAGCGATTTGGATTGTGTCACGAGCTGCATTTGCTGTTGTTGCTACAACTGCTCCTGAAACTGCTAAAGCAAGTGCGAGGTGATTTAAGCGCATTCTTTTCTCTCTTCATTAGATGCAATTTTGAAGCACGCTACTTTTTTATAAAGTTTTGTACTTTTTCGATATCTGCATTTTGAGTTTAAAATATGACAATGAAGTTACAGCTTTGTGACACTTTAATGATCTGTATATTTTAAGTAAATTTATCCATGTATTCACCCTATTCACGCACTTTATAAAAATAAATAACACTTTGTTTTGACTTAAAAAATTAAAAAAATATTCAATGACCATATTTATGACAAAAGATCATCCTACGATGTTTTATACAACTCACAGTCAATGCAATATCAGCTATGATGACTTAGAAAACATGCTGATTTATCCCGATTTGTCATAAACCACACTGAATATTTGACTATAAATTAAGCTATAAAAGCACGTTTTCTGACAGATCACCACCCGAATATGTATCAAAAATGACTTCACAAAATTGGATTCAACCCAAGCTTGGCAGCTTAATTTTACAATTAAAAGAAGTCACCAGCCTGCTCCTTTTAAATACATATTTATAAATGCGTGCAACATTGAAAAATATGTATGCTGCAATATTTATGACCTCATGTTTATTCATTATAAATTTTCAGGAGTGTAACTAAGCTTGTTTTTAATCAAGGTAATACACAATAAAAGCAATGACTTAATTGCAAAACCCACCAATCAAAGCAATTAAAAAAAGCAATATTACCATCCACTAGTCAGGTGAAATTGATTGATTTAATACTTTTTAGATTAATGCATAATCATGTGAATAAGGGTTTTTATATACAAATTTTATGATCAACAGCTTACTTTAGAGAATGTTATTGCAATGATCAAAGCGTAGAAAGAGATGCTTTTATGCTTTGATCAAGGCCTCCTAACGTGTATAAAAAAAGCCAGTTATAAAACTGGCTTTTCTTTTAACTTAAATACTTACATTCGCTTAGTCAATTGCTGTCACATAAGTACCAGCTTGAATTGGCCCTTTGATACGATCTGCTTCTGCTAACACAAGGTTTAGCAAATTTTTCACGTTATCTAAAGTCGCTACTGGACTTAAAGTGGTCATTTTCAAAGATTGAACTTGACCAACTTTAGTGACACCAATATTCGCTTCTCCACGCGCAAACAATTCATCTGCGACGTTTTGATTCAATGTATCGAGCAATTCTGTTGGATAACCTTCAGGAATCACACGGAACAATACAGAAGCAAATTGTGGATCAATCAACATCTCTAAACCATCAGTTGCATTGATATAATCAGCAACTTGACGCGTTAGAACCACACCATGGTCGATCATTGAACCATAAAGCTCTTCGCCTAATGATTCTACCGTCATCCACAATTTCAACGCATCGAAACGACGTGTTGTTTGTAATGACTTCGACACAAGATTTGGCACACCATGTTCTTCATCATAAGCCGAGTTTAAGTACTCAGCTTCATAATGCATGAAACGGTAGTTCGCTTCGTCTTTCAACAAGAACGCACCACAAGAAATGGTTTGGAAATAATGCTTATGGAAATCGAGCGTCACAGAATCGGACAATTCGATACCATCTAACATATCACGGTAGTCATTCGAAAGAATAAGTGCACCACCCCATGCTGCGTCGATATGCATCCACGCGCCATATTTGTTGGTGATTTCACGTACTTTCTTCAATGGATCAATTGCGCCTGCATCGGTCGTACCCGCAGTTGCAACCACACATGCCACGATTTTACCCGCCGCTTGAAGATCAGCCATGGTTTTTTCCAAGGCATCCATATCCATCTGTGCATTTGCATTTACAGGAACAGTCACAACCGATTGGAAGCCCATACCCATCATTGCCATGTTCTTTTGCACAGAAAAATGTGCATTTTCAGAACAAATTACTTTGACGTTACGCATCGCATCCGCAGGGATACCATCACGCTGAACAGACCAGGGCTTGCCATTTTCGTCTTTCCAGTTTTTCGCAATACACGCATCACGTGCCAGCAATACACCCATCAAGTTCGACTGTGTACCACCAGAGGTAAATACACCTGCTTGACCTGCACCATAACCAACTTTCTGACGAAGCCAATCAATCAATTGAACTTCCATCAACGAACCCGCTGGGCTTTGATCCCATGAATCCATCGATTGGTTAGTTGCATTAATCAGCACTTCCGCAATTTGGCTAGTCACCATTGTTGGGCAATGCAAATGTGCAAGCGAATGCGGATGATGTACTTTCAAGCTTTTATTGAGGAAAAGCTCAACCATACGTTCAAGCGACTTGTGTACACCTAAACCTTCTTTTGAAGGGTTAAACGCAATTGCGCTGCGTAGCTCTTTAATGCTACCGCCTGTGTACATTTTGTCATTGTGCAACCATGCTGCGACTGCTTTAGTCGCCTCACCCATTGCCGACTCGTAGTCAGCAATGGATTGAGCATCATTGCAGAGCAATGCTTTACGATGTTCTGCAAAATCAACCATTATGCGCCTCGTACTGCAACTAGTGCTTCAGCAATTGCTTTCTTAAAGCGAACAAGTACTTCTTCACATTCAGCTTGAGTGATGATGAGTGGGCAAAGTAAACGAATTACAGTACCGTTACGACCACCTTTCTCTAACAACAATTTGTTATCGAAACAAGCCGTTTGGATCGCAGCTGCCAATTGAGAATCACCCGGTAATGAACCCATGTGATCTGCTGTTTGACGTTCGTCTACAATTTCAACACCCAACATCAAGCCACGGCCACGTACGTTACCGATACATGGGAATTCTACTGCTAATTTTTTAAATTCAGCTTGTAAGAAATCACCACGTTCTTGTGCATTTTGCGCAAGATTTTGCTCTTTAATGGTGTTAATTGTCGCAAGACCAGTACCCATCGCCAATTGGTTACCACGGAAAGTCCCTGTGTGACCCGCAGGTTGCCAAGCGTCAAATTTGCGCTTAATACCAAGAACTGCAAGCGGTAAGCTACCACCTACTGCTTTTGACATCACCACAACATCAGGTTCAATACCTGCATGTTCAAAGGCAAACATTTTACCTGAACGCGCAAAACCAGCTTGAACTTCGTCAAGAATCAACACAATGTTGTGTTTTTCAGTGACTTCACGGATTTTTTTCAACCATTTGGTTGGTGCTGTAACAACACCACCTTCACCTTGAATTGCTTCAAGAATTACGGCAGCAGGTTTAGTTACACCACTTTCTACGTCTTCAATAAAGTTTTCAAAGAAGTAAGTTAAGGCATCTACACCTGCTTCACCGCCAAGACCCAGTGGGCAACGGTATTCATGCGGATATGGCATAAACTGTACGCCTGGCATTAAGCCATTCACCGAATTTTTTGCAGATAAGTTACCTGTCATGGCTAAAGCGCCATGCGTCATTCCATGATAGCCGCCTGAGAAGCTAATCACTGAACTACGACCGGTATACGTCTTCGCTAATTTAATTGCTGCTTCTGTACCATCTGCACCAGATGGGCCACAGAACTGTAAACAATACTCTTTTTTACCACCAGGTAATTGTTCAAGTAATGCTTCAGTAAATGCATCTTTTAAAGGCGTTGTTAAATCTAAAGTATGTAATGGGAGACCACTCGTTAAAGTATCTTGAATACTTTGAATAACCGCAGGATGGTTATGGCCTAAAGCCAAAGTCCCTGCCCCAGCCAAACAATCGAGGTACTCTGTACCTTCAACATCAGTAACCCAGCAGCCTAAAGCTTTTGCTATCGCTAACGGTAATTTACGTGGATAGCTACGAACATTGGATTCCATTTGGCTTTGGCGAGTCAAATAGTATTCGTTAGTAGAATTAGGGGCAGGATTTACAGAAGAAACGCTCATATCGAATTACCATCTCTGATATGGGTTGAAAGAAATAAGTCGGGTGACTTGTGGTCCTTTGACTCGGTGCTTTATAGAATCTAGTTAGACTTAAATTTGTTTGTCATAACTAGAGGGCGGATGATACCGAATTTTTCTGAAAAATAAACAACTTTCGGCACTTTATCCGTCCTATTTCATTAAAAAAAATCAAGCTAATCTATAAGTTGAATTCTCATCTTACATTGTGACAGGAGAAAGAAAACCTCATTTTTTTATGCTTTTATTGAAAAAAAATTATAATGCAGTGAAATTTCATGTAAATTAACTCGTAAGTATATAATTTTGTTTTAGTTATATTGAGCAATACGATTTAGTTAATTTTATCTGTTTTTACAAAGCCACCACAAAATCTGCTCAAATCCAACATAAACACACTTTAAGATCATCAATCTAGATTCCAATTCTACTTACAAAAAATAGGTCAAAAAATGCGTTACTTAACTCTATCATCTTTAATTTTAGCATCTGCTTTAACGACACCTGCTTTTGCTCAACAAAACGAGCAACTCAATTATAATCTAGTCAATATACAAGCAGAAGCCGCACGCAAAGTTTCTAATGATGAAATGCATGCTGTTTTATACATTGAAAAAAGCAATAAACAGCCCGCTGAACTTGCTGTGCAAATTACACAATTAATGAATCAAGCCATGGCTTCAGCCAAGAAATACCCGCAAGTGAAAGTTGAAACTGGTTCTCAAACCACCTATCCAATTTATGACAACGATAGCCGTAAACTCAAAGAATGGCGTGGTCGTGCCGAAATTCAAATTGAAAGTACCGACTTTAAAGCGGCAAGCCAATTGGTCAGCGAACTGCAACAAAATTTTCAAACGCAATCCATTAATTTCAGTGTTTCTGATGCCCAACGCAAAAAAGTTGAAAATGAGTTAATGGTCGAAGCTTCTAAAAACTTCCAGCAACGTGCCCAGACCTTAAGTCAAGCATGGAATAAATCAGGCTATAACCTCGTTAATCTAAATTTAAATACCAATAACTCTTACCCACAACCCATCATGATGCGTGCAAGTATGGCAAAATTTTCAGGTGCTGAGGCAGCAGATGCGCAAGATGTTGCTGCGGGCGAATCTAAAATAACCGTGAATGCAAACGGTACAATCCAATTTAAATAAGCATTTAGACAATTCCTCCCAAAAAGACTACAAATCTGTGGTCTTTTTTTATGTCCTAATTCAATGATTCTGCTAGATTAACCCGTTATTTTTTCTCTTTGCCTCAGTTTTTATTATGTCTCTCACCGAATTAAATCTTAACCTTTTTGAATGGATTAATGCATCAAGTCATGCTAGCGATTGGATGATTCATTTTGCAATTTTCATCGCCAATGATTTGTTTTATATCATGGTTCTATTTTTTGCATTTTTCTGGCTTAGAGGAAATTTTCAAGTTAAAAAACAAATCATTAAAGCCTTTATTTTTACCTGTACGGCACTTCTGATCAGCCAAATCATTTCTCATAGTTTTTATCATCCACGTCCTTTTATGATGGATGTTGGGCGTACCTTAATTTACCATTCACCGAATGGCTCTTTTCCCAGTGACCATATGCTGATTTTCAGTAGCATTGCCTTTGCATATTTTTTCTCAGCAAAACGCTCAATTGGTGTAATGCTAATGGCCATAGCATGGCTGGTTGCATGGTCACGGGTTTATTTGGGCGTGCACTTCCCCTTAGATATGCTTGGGGCTTTTTTCCTTGCCTTTATATTGAATTATTTCGGTTTAGCCTTGTGGAATCGATACAAAATGATGATTATGCCGTTTGTGTTAAAAATACATCATTTCCTGTTTAAACCACTGATTGAAAAAGGTTATATCAAATAATTTTCAGCTCCTATAAAAAATCCCGCTCGAAGGCGGGATTTTTTAGTAAATGGCCATGTGATTACGATGAATCATTTCTAAAGAACGCGCTTCACCTAAAACTTGATAAACTTTATCTGAGGATAAACCCTTCACAATTTCAGCAGAACGTGAACTAAAGTTGACACGACCCACTGCGACACGCCCACCTTGACTATCAACGCATTCAACCACATCACCGCGATCAAAATGTCCTTCCACCGCTTTAACCCCAACTGGCAGCAAACTACGGTGATTGTCTTTAATCGCTTTTACGGCACCATCGTCTAAGACCAAACGACCCGCTGTTTGTAAATGTGCTGCTAACCATTGTTGATGTGCAGTCATACGATCATTGTCTGTAATAAACAATGTTCCGAGCAATTCACCAGACATTAAGCGAGCAAGCACTTGAGCACTTTCACCACTCGCAATCAGCGTTGGACAACCCGATTTGGCGGCTAAACGTGCTGCACGAACTTTGGTCAACATACCACCACGACCAAATTTGCCACCACCGCCAGCCATATCAAATAGGCTTTCATCCAATGCACGAACCGTATGGAACAGTTTCGCATTCGGATTAGAACGTGGATCGGAGTCAAACATACCTTGCTGATCGGTTAAGATAATCAGCAAATCAGCATGGACTTGACCTGCAACCATGGCAGCCAAAGTATCGTTATCACCAAAGCGGATTTCATCAGTCGACACCGTATCATTTTCATTAATGACAGGAATCACATGCCAATCAATTAAATGCTGTAAAGCATCGCAAGAGTTTAAATAACGACGACGGTCTGCCAAGTCATCATGGGTCAATAAAACTTGTGCCGTTTGAATAGCATGGTTTTCTAATACGCTCGACCATGTTTGAATTAAGCCCATTTGACCAATAGCAGCACATGCCTGAAGACTCGGTAAATCAGTGGGTCGGTGGGTCAATTTCATTCGAACCATACCTTCAGCCACAGCACCTGAAGACACCAGAATAATCTCGTGTCCTGCATTGTGTAGATCTGCAATTTGTTTCGCCCAATGCGAAATTGCTGCAATATCTAAACCTTGCCCATTTGCTGTGAGTAAAGATGATCCGATTTTAACAACGATTCGTTTACAAGCTTCGAGCTTACGTTGCCCATCTACCACTTCTATCATCTTGTCCTCAGTTACTCATTACGAGCTTAACGTACGTAAAACACTTCCATTTCGCCGTCATCTTCATCATCGTCTTCATCATCATCAGCCAACAGGCCTGCAAGGCGTTGTTGGCGACGCATTTCACGATATGCTTCTTTAGCGGCAATAGTTTGTTCGCGTGTTTCAGCTTCAAGCTGCTCACGGAATGCTTTCACTTCTGCTGCATAATCAGGATCTTCAAGCTCACGTTCACGTTGTTGCTCAATTTGATCCATCAGGTAATACACAACTGGTTTTGTCCCTTCAGACATCAAACCTGAAGTTTTAAATACAGGACCATCCCACTGCATTTCATCTAAGATATGCTGACACCATTCATCACGCGTATCGTCTGCAAGTTGGTCAACTTTGTTTAACACTAGAACGATAGGTAACTTTGAAAGTGTCGGAGAGAATTTCTCTAATTCACCCAAGATCGCTTTTGCATTGTATGCAGGATCAGAACCATCAATCGGCTGAACATCCACAATGTGAAGCAAAATACGCGTACGCGCCAAGTGCTTTAAGAAACGAATACCAAGACCCGCACCTTCAGAAGCCCCTTCGATCAAGCCAGGAATATCCGCCATCACAAATGAACGGTGACTGTCTGCATCAACCACACCAAGGTTTGGAACCATCGTAGTAAATGGATAGTCTGCAACCTTAGGTTTTGCTGCTGATACGGCACGAATAAACGTCGATTTACCTGCGTTTGGCATACCCAGTAAGCCAACATCGGCCAGTACTTTTAGCTCTAAGCGAATTTCACGGAATTCGCCTTTAAAACCGTGGGTACACTTACGTGGCGAACGGTTCGTCGATGATTTAAAGTGAGTATTACCCAAACCGCCATCACCACCCGCTGCGACAAGCACACGCTGACCACTTTGAACCAAGTCGCCAATAATGTCACCTGAGTCAGTATCAACAATAGTTGTACCTACAGGAACCTTTAATACGGTGTCTTCACCACCACGGCCTGCGCAGTTCGCGCCACGACCATTTTTAGCTCGCTCCGCACGGAAGCGGCGAGTATAACGGAAGTCTACAAGGGTACTGGTATTATCATCAGCTTCGATAAATACGCTACCACCACGACCACCATCACCACCGTCTGGACCACCAAAAGGTACGAATTTTTCACGGCGAAAACTGGCTACGCCATTGCCACCGTCGCCAGCCTCTACGGTAATGACTGCTTCATCAACAAAGCGCATACTGCCAATCCTCTAAATACTTTAAAACCGCATATTCTGCCATATTTTAAAGAATTTCTCGAATAGTATTATTCAGCATTACATGATTTTTAGTCATCACCAGACCATCCCCCTACGGCTTGGCCCATATTTCGGACTTCACTTCAATAAATCACTACCCATTTAAAGTGAATTGCCGGCTTATTTCTCTACATGGTTACCGAAAATCAATCTCATGAATTTGGTTTTTCTATTGAGCTGCACTTTAATTGCACCATCACTTTCATACACGGTAAAAATTAAAAATCAGGTTAAAGATAAGCTGTTTGGATGAACAATAAGACAGCCATCTTTATGCTATCGCAGCTAAACCACAACGGTAGATTTTAGCGGTATGACGGATCTTGCTTGACCTTTTCCAAATCCGTTCGTAAAAGTAAACTCATTGTTTTATTCTTTTTTTGTAATGAATATTTTAACTTTTATCGGATTCAAGAAGATCTTTGGAGCTCAAAAATCTTCGCTTAACTCAGGCATGATCGTTTCAAAGCAATATTTACAATAATGGCACAGCACGCTGTTTATTTTCCATAATTTCAGGCAAATTGCGTTCAATCCAGCCAATCAAATGGTTCAACTTCTCTGCGGCTTGCGAGCCTAAAATGGTCAATTGATATTCCACTTTTGGAGGCACAACGGGATAAACCGTACGAATGAGAAAGCCATCTTTCTCTAACACCTTCAAAGTTTGAGCCAACATTTTTTCACTCACCCCGTCTATGCGCTGTCTTAACTCACTAAAACGATGAATACCATCGCTTAAACAGCGCAAAACCAATACCGACCACTTGGTGGTTAAATGTTCTAATATTTCACGTGAAGGACACTCATTGGATAAAACTTGTCCAAGTAAATTACTTGTTGCATAGTTACTCATCATTTCTCTCCAAACCGAAACAAACTTACTTTTAGGTACGTACTTACATTAGGTAAGTTAGTATACTAAGATAAAAACATCAAGTATGCAAAACAAACAAATCAAAGGTTAGTCAAATGAAAATTGCAGTCACAGGTGCAACTGGTCAGCTCGGTCAATGGGTTATTCAATCACTGTTAAAAAATACCGCTGCTGCCAATATTGTGGCATTGGTTCGAAATGAATCCAAAGCTGCCGATTTAAAAGTAAAAGGGATTGAACTGCGTCTCTTTGATTATGACACACCTGCAACGTTAGCTTCTGCATTATCTGGAATTGATAAACTGTTGCTTATTTCAGCCAATGAAGTGGGTCGTCGTACTCCGCAGCATAAAGCAGTCATTGATGCTGCTCAACAGGCTGGTGTTCCCTATATTGCCTATACCAGTTTGCTGAATGCAGATCATTCTCCGCTCGGTTTAGCACAAGAACACCGTGAAACTGAAAGCCTCATTAAAGCCAGCGGCTTACAGTACACGTTCTTACGTAACAATTGGTATAGTGAAAACTATTTAGCGGGTGTCATTCACACCGTTGAAATCGGTACGCTGTATGGTGCAGCAGGCGAAGGAAAAATTAGTTCAGCGGCACGTGCCGACTATGCCGAAGCCGCAGCAAAAGTGCTAACCACATCTGGACATGAAAATAAAACCTATGAACTTGCAGGCTCAACCAGCTTCACGTTGGCAGATTTAGCAAGTGATATTGCTGAGGTTTCAGGAAAAGAAATCACCTATCAAAACCTCAGTGCTGAAGATTACACTCAAGCTTTAACACAGGCTGGCTTACCTGCTGGTTTGGTCGATATCATTGTCGATGCAGATATACAGACTGAAAAAGGTGCCATGTTTAGTGACAGTAAGGACTTAGAACAACTGATTGGACATCCAACCACAGCGATTAAAGAACAAGTTGCCGCAATTTTAAAAGCGTAGTAACGGTTCCATTCATAATTCCCTTCTTCTTTTTCAAGAGGGAAACTTTTTGAAGGCTGACTTGCTACAAAAAAGAGAAAGCCCTCCTTAAAGATCAGATATAAAAAAAGAGCCTCATATGAGGCTCTTTTTTACTGCTTTACAAATTATGCATTTTTTTCAGCAGGAATTTTGCGGTAGCTTACGCCACACATTTGTTCAGCAATACGTAATACTTGGCAGCTATAACCTACTTCGTTGTCATACCAAACGTAAGCCGTTAAGCGCGTACCTGAAGTGATTGTTGCTTGCGCATCAAATACACCCGCAGTACGTGAACCAATAAAGTCAGAAGATACAACTTCAGTCGAATTTGTATAACCAATTTGACCTTGAAGGCTTGAATTGATTGAAATTTGACGAATGTATTCATTCACTTCTTCACGATCAACTTCTTTCTCAAGTGTTAAGTTAAGAATAGCCAATGATACGTTTGGTGTAGGAACACGTACAGAGTTACCTGTTAACTTACCTTTAAGTGCAGGAAGTGCTTTTGCAACCGCTTTAGCAGCACCAGTTTCAGTAATAACCATGTTCAAAGTCGCAGCACGACCACGGCGATCTGCACTGTGGTAGTTGTCGATTAAGTTCTGGTCATTAGTGAAAGAGTGTACAGTTTCAACGTGACCATTGATCACTTTGTATTTGTCATCTAACACTTTTAATACTGGTGTAATTGCATTGGTGGTGCAGCTTGCAGCAGAGATGATTTTGTCTTCATCTAAAATGTCAGTATGGTTTACGCCATAAACGACATTTTTCATTTCGCCTTTACTTGGCGCAGTCAATACCACACGAGCAACGCCTGGGCATTTCAAGTGTTGAGCAAGACCTTCCGCATCACGCCATTTACCAGTATTGTCAATGACTAACGCATTGTTAATACCATAAGCCGTGTAATCTACTTCAGCTGGGCTAGATGCATAAATAACTTTGATGAAGTTACCATTGGCAATGATCGCTTCATTTTCTTCATCTACAGAAATCGTTCCTGAAAATGGACCATGAATTGAGTCACGACGAAGTAAAGACGCACGTTTTTCTAAATCACCATCTGATGATTTACGAACCACAATGGCTTTAAGGTTTAAACCACGACCAAGACCTGATTGACCAATGATTAAACGTGCAAGGATACGACCGATACGACCGAAACCATAAAGAACAACATCTTTAGGCTCAACAGTTTCAGCATTACCTTTTAACGATTCTACTGCTTGCGCAACAAAAGCGTCGATATCGCCGCCTTTTTCTTTAAATTCAACAGCTAGTTTACCTAGATCGATTTCAGCAGAACCGATATTTTCAACTTTAGCCAATGCTTCTAAGATTGGAAAAGTGTGAACAACTGAAAGCTCAACGTCCATAACACGTGTACGGCGATGCGCTTTTAAAATTTGAATTACTGAACGGTTAACTAAAGAACGACCGAATACAGAAGTCACGATATTTTTTTCACGATACAACTGACCAATTAAGGCAATCATATGCTCCGCGATTTCTTCACGGTTTTTCCAGCGACCTTGGTGCTCTGCATGTAGGGCGATGATAGTGTCTTTGCTCACAGATACGTCCTCTAATTAATTGTATATCTAGGCATAAATTTCAAAACCCGACAATTGTAAAGGAATTATCGAGAAGTTTGAATCAAAAGCTGATCCAGACTTGGTTATTTTCCTACATATTCATTATAAATTGAAAAAATAGTTGTAATTATTTTCATGATTTTCATATCAAAAGCACTAAAAAAATTATTTCTGATAAAAAGAGACAATTAAACTCAGATGTTGTTTTATCAAACAATGCTCAAAAGATAAAACACATCACTTTAAACGCTCTTGGTAATTTTCAAGATTTTTCGACAAGGCTTTTTGCTTTTGTTGCTGTTTCACCAGATGAATCGAACCTTCAACAATCAGCAGTAACACCGCAAACCAGATTGGAATATAAGTAAACCATTCAGCCGCTTCAATTCTTTCACCTAAAATAATCGAGGCGAAGGCAAGTAATACAGGCTCTAAATAGCTTAACAATCCAAAGATGACAAAAGGTAAATAACGACTCGCCAGCATGTAACTTCCAAGCCCAAATGCACTTAAAAAGCCCAAACCCAAGATCGCCAAAATTAAATATGGAAACTGTGCAATGAGGTTAAATGAGTCGCTATAAAGCGTTGCTAGGTAAATCGCAACAGGCAGAATTAAAAACAAATCCCACCAGAAACCACCCAAATGATCCGTTTTAAAAGCGCGTCTTAAGAAGAAATAAATAGGATAAGCCACAGCAACATAAGCAGTTTCCCATGCAATACTGCCGATACGCCATAATTCATGTCCAACGCCCATGCAGGCAAATAGGACTGCGGCAAGTTGCCATTTGGACAATTTTTCTTTGTAAATCACACAGCCAATCAGCACCATCACCAAGGGCAATAAAAAGTATCCTAATGAGACTTCTAAACCACGCCCATTCATCGGCCCCCACAAAAACAGCCAAAGCTGCGAGGTACACAATACTGAACTGATGATCAACCAAATAAATAAAGCAGGTTGCTTAAAAATACGTTTAAAAATTTCGGTGATATGTTTTAAATCACCCGTCCACCACATAAACAAAGTCAGAAATGGTAGCGTTGCTAACATACGCCAAGCAAAAGTTTGTTCACTATCCAGTGGTTTTAAAAACTGGGTATAAAAATACAGAACACCAAAAGTGATAGATGCCAATACAGACAATGCTACGCCTTTATACATCTTTCACCTCTAAATTTATGTCATCTGTATTATAAACATTTCACTCTGATAAAACTTGATAATTCATCTTTCAATTTGACTATTCAATAAAAAAACCATGCCGAAAAATTAATGCCAGTCAGTTAAGAAATTGACTGGTTTTTTTATTTTAAATTCATGATTTTATTCGATACGCGGAAACGTCATCCGCAACTGTTCGAGGCAAAACTATTTTAAAAAGTACAGTTTCTGCGATTTATTAATTAGTAAAAGGTATTTGGCGAGTTTTGCGGATGACAAATGCCTTTGATTACTTTGGGCTTATCCAAAGTAATAGATGAGCTCCAAGTATTTGATTTAAAAAATATAAGACTCCGTTGTGAAGAACTAAAAAGCTAAGGAGTTTATTACAAAACTCCTTAACTAACTGACATTAATGCCGAAACATGGTTTTTTATCAGGTCACTTGCAGCACTCAAAAAAACCTGTACATCGTTTATTTTGAAATAAGCGTAGTTTTATTTAAGCTTTACAAATTACATCTACTGACCCACAAACAATTCATGCAAAAAGCCTCTTAATTTAATATTTTAAGATTATTGTGCGTTTGCTTGGTATGAATGAGATCCGTTAAGTTATAGCCAACTGATTTTGCATACTCTAGATATTCATTGACCACGGCTTGATCTGGCTGTGCTGAACGTGACAATACCCACATATATTTACGCCGTGGTTCACCAACTAGTACCGTTTGATAATCATCATCTATTTTCAAAATCCAATAATCACCGCGCGCTACAGATAACCAGCGAATCGCTTCAGGTAAAAAGCTGACTTTTAACTTGGTATTAAAAGGTGCATTTTGCACGAAGGCTTCGCCAATAGACTGCTGTAACTGCCCATCTTTACTAAAACAACGGTTGGTTACGCTGACATTACCGTTTTCATTTAATGTATAGGTCGCAGTAATATCACGGCTGCACTTGTTTTCAAAGTACATCGGCTTACGCGCGATTTCATACCAAACACCCAGATATCGATCTAACTGAACTTTGTCTACAGTCTGCAATGGCTTAGTCTGTGCATATGCCAGTGTTGCGGCACCCAGACCAATCAACACAACCCCACCCACTGCAATTTTGGCAAGTGTAAAACCTGCCTTTGGAAGATTTTTAGCAACCATAAAAAATACCTGATTAAGAAAATCATATTATTTAATGATGAATATGCATTAAAATAACGAGTATTTTTCAGCCGTACTGTAGCGTTATGTAATGATTTTTGAAGATAAAATCATGACCCTCTATCTAGGTCAGCATTTGAGCTTTCAAACGCACAATTTCATCACGCAGTCGTGCTGCCTGCTCAAACTGTAATTCTTTCGATGCTTTTAACATCTCTTTTTCCAGTTTAGACATGTGTTTTGCAAGCAACTTAGGATCAGCAAGAATATGACGCTCATCTGCACTTAAACTACGGGCTTGATCAGAAATTTTGCCATCAATTTGATCATCGTTGAGCACCTCACCTGTATCAATGTCTTTTTTATTTTGACGTTTGGTACTGCGTGGGGTAATACCATGAATCCGATTAAATTCGATTTGTTTGGTACGACGGCGATCTGTTTCATCCATCGCCTTTTGCATAGAATCGGTTATTCGATCAGCATACAGAATCGCCTTCCCTTTCACATTACGTGCTGCACGACCAATTGTTTGAATCAGTGAACGCTCTGAACGTAGAAAGCCTTCTTTATCTGCATCTAGAATCGCCACTAACGACACTTCTGGCATATCTAGACCTTCTCGCAGCAAGTTAATCCCCACCAAAACATCATGCACACCAGAACGTAATTCGTGAATGATTTTCACACGCTCAACCGTATCAATATCTGAGTGCAAATAAGCGACTTTCACCCCATATTCTTTTAAATAAGAGGTTAAATCTTCTGCCATACGCTTGGTCAAAGTCGTGACTAAAACACGTTCATCTAAATCTTTACGCAGATTGATTTCTGAAAGTACATCATCGACTTGCGTCAGTACTGGACGAACTTCAATTTCAGGATCAATCAAACCTGTAGGGCGAACCACTTGCTCTGCAATTTGCTCTGATTTTTCCAACTCATATTTTGCAGGCGTTGCACTAACATAAATAGTCGTTGGAATAATTCGCTCCCATTCTTCAAATTGCATTGGACGGTTATCCAAAGCGCTGGGCAGACGGAAACCATAATTGACCAAATTTTCTTTACGCGAACGGTCACCTTTATACATGGCACCAATTTGCGGAACAGTCACATGCGATTCATCAATAATCAGTAAAGCATCATCAGGGAGATAATCAAATAAAGTAGGCGGTGCTTCACCCGATGGACGACCCGATAAATGACGGGAATAGTTTTCAATCCCATTGGTATATCCCAACTGCTGCATCATTTCTAAATCGTAACGGGTACGTTGTTCAATACGTTGCGCTTCAAGCAATTTGTCGTGTTGTTTAAAGAATGCCAATCGCTCTTTCAGTTCATCACGAATGGTGCCAATCGCACGGTGTAAATTATCTTTCGGTGTGACATAGTGACTTTTTGGATAAATTGTCACTCGTGGTGCTTTACGCACCAATTTTCCAGTCAACGGATCAAACCAACGGATAGACTCCACTTCGTCATCAAACAGTTCAATACGAATGGCATTTTGATCCGATTCGGCAGGAAAAATATCAATAATTTCGCCACGAATACGATACGTACCGCGTAAGAATTCCAGTTCATTGCGGGTATATTGCATCTCGACCAAACGACGAATAATGTCGTCACGGCTAATACGATCACCCTGTACTATATGCAACAACATACTCATATAGGCATTGGGATCACCCAAACCATAAATAGCAGAAACGGATGCCACAATAATGGCATCACGACGTTCTAATAAAGTACGCGTTGCTGAAAGACGCATTTGATCGATGTGATCATTAATTGCAGAATCTTTTTCGATAAACGTATCGGACGATGGAACATAAGCTTCAGGCTGATAGTAGTCATAGTAACTGACGAAATATTCAACCGCATTATTGGGAAAAAAGGACTTAAATTCGCCATAGAGCTGTGCAGCCAGAGTTTTATTATGCGCCATCACAATCGTCGGACGTTGTAATTGGGAAATCACATTGGCCATGGTATAGGTTTTCCCCGACCCCGTTACCCCTAATAACAACTGATCGTGATAGCCTTTTTCAATCCCACTGACTAATTTTTCAATGGCTTGTGGCTGATCCCCAGCGGGTTGATAGCTGGTCACTAATTCAAAAGGTTGCTGACTATCCTGCATAGTATCCATCTTCAACGACATAACCTTCATAGTATGAGGGCTAAAAATCTACATGCAACATCAGTCGCCTTATATTTCTGTACTTCGCCCATTCAACAAAGCCATAAGAGTGGATTCAGATTAATATCGCAGTTAAGCATTTACATGCAATCATGCATAAACCAGATTGAAATATTAACTCTGCTTTTATTGTAAAATCAGACGTGTATAGTCCTAAATACGCTATCTTTTATGCTAATTTTAAAAATGCTGATCTTTCACTTGACCATCGGTCATTTCAATTGCAACATGAAGAAAGACCATCACGATTGCACTCGCCTATGTCATATCTCTATCACGATGAAAATATTATAAAAAGCTTACCCGAAGACACTGTGTTTGTGTTTGGCAGCAACATGGCAGGAAACCATGCAGACGGCGCAGCACATACGGCTCTAGCGCATTTTGGTGCAATGCAAGGTGTGGGTCGAGGTTGGTCAGGTCAAAGCTATGCTATTCCGACCATGAATGAACATTTACAGCAAATGCCACTGTCACAAATTCAGCACTATATTGATGATTTTAAGATTTACACCAAAAATCACCCTAAAATGACCTATTTCATTACCTCGATTGGTTGTGGGATTGCGGGTTATAAAACTGAAGAAATTGCGCCAATGTTTAAAGGCATTTCACATAATGTCATTTTCCCAAGCTCCTTCCGCCCTTTTGTAGAAAGAGCACTACCAAAACTGACACGCCATTTTTTAAGAACGGTATTTACCGATGCTGTGATTTTTTCAACGGCTGATGAAGACATCATCAATCAACTTGATTTATCAGAAAGCGAAAAAAGTGCGGCAAGAATTATTTTACATACTCAAATGTACCCAACGGACAGTAATGGACGTGATCGCATTTTTGAAATTTCAGATATTTTGCACACCTTAAACGGTCAAATTTTCGAATGGCAAAATAAATCTGAAGGTGCAATGCTGTTTGGTGGGGTCATTTTAGCGCTATTGGAACTCTACAATATCAACGAAAAAGATTTTATTGATGTTTGGCAAGGTGAACGAGAAATCCCTGCACCCAAAGCTGAAAATAAAGCACGAAAGCAAAGTCGCTAAATAGCCGCTGCATTACATCAATCGATATGAGCCAATGTATACATTGGCTTTTTTTATTGATATTTAAGATTCAATGATAAACATCTCATTTGTCAAAAATTACATTTTAATTATCACATTCTTTTAAAAAAATATTTTTTTCGTTTTATACTCAACGCCTAAATTGACATAAAAATGATGAGCTCCTTAAATGGAAATATTGGATTCGCCTTTTTTTGAACTATCGCCAATTGCAATGTGGCTTGAAGACTATAGCGACATAAAAAAACAATTTGATATTTGGCGTGAACAGGGTGTCCAAGATCTTTTCAGTTTTTTACAAGAAGATGAATCTCGTATTCTTGACTGTGCAAGAAAAATTAAATTATTAAAAGTAAATTCCAAAACACTTGAACTCTATCAAGCCAAAGACTTTGAACATTTATGCCAAAATCTTCATTTGGTGTTTAAAGGCGACATGACCAAAAGCCATATCAAAGAACTGGTGGCTTTGTGGAATGGTGAAACGCATTTTTCCAATTCTGCGGTGAACTACACCCTAACAGGTGACCGTCTTGATATTCAGCTCAAAGGGATTGTCCTGCCACAGCATGAACATGATTTATCGCTATTATTGATTACCACCGAAGACATCACGCCTTATACCGAAGCCTGCCGTCTTGAAGAAAAAAGCCGCCATCTGGCAGAAGCACGCTTTATGTATTCACCGACTTCACTCTGGGTGGAAGATTTTAGTCGTATCAAAACAAAATTAGATAATGTCCGTGCTTTAGGGATTGAAGACTTTAAGACCTTTTTGGATGTGCATAGTGATTTTATCAATGAATGTATTAAAGATATTTTAGTGATTGATGTCAATCAGGCAACACTCGATCTATTTGGTGCTCCGAATAAAGATACTTTATATAAAAATATGCACAAAGTTTTTGCTCAAGAAATGGTTAAAACCTTTCGAGAACAATTGATTGAGCTTTGGAATGGCAATATTCATCATCATCGTGAAGCCATCAATTATGCACTCGATGGCAGTATCCGTCATGTGTTGCTGCAATTTTCCGTATTTCCAGATTATCAAGATGACTGGGGAATGGTTCAGGTTGCACTCACTGATATTACCGCTCGAAAGAAGGCTGAAAACTATCTTGAATATTTAGGTAAGCACGATGTGCTGACCAAACTCTATAACCGTGCTTTTTATACCACGGAAATAAATCGTTTAGAGCGCAATATGCTACGTCCTGTGTCCTGTATTTTTATGGATATGAATGGACTAAAGGAACTGAATGACACTTTAGGACATGATGTTGGCGATAATTTATTACAACGTATGGGCAATATCTTAAACCAACTGGTTCAGCAAACACTTTACTCTGCATGTCGTATTGGTGGAGATGAGTTTGTGGTTCTGTTACCCGGTGCCGATGAAGCTGCACTACAAAATTGTTTGCAAAGTTTGCAAGAACTGTTATTTGTCGATAATCAATTTTATTCTCATCAACCGCTTAGCCTATCCACGGGCTATGCGACCAACAAAGATGGGGAACGTATGGAAGACATGCTCAAACGTGCTGACATGATCATGTATCAAGAAAAAAGAGATTATTATCTTAACAATAACCGCAGAACAACCACGCCATAATCTTATAAAACTTAAGAAACACTCAAAGAAAAAGCCATGGTCACACCATGGCTTTTTCTTTGAAAGCTTAACGCTTTCCCATCGAACGGCGTGTACCGCGAGGTGGCATCCATGTACGATCAGCATAACGTTTCGGACGTGGACGCACTTCATCTAACACTTCATCAAGATTTTGCTCATTTTCTTTTTTTACAGGAAAAGGCAAATTGACCAATGGTTTTTTCTTGGGAGTATTTTGGGTGCTCATGTGATTCACTCAATAATTTATGAGCCATATTGTACGGAAAAATGCCTTCAAGTGCGAGATCGGATTATCAAATTGTTAAACCTAGCCATGCTCTCAAGTACAACATTGCTGGATGCTGGGTTTAATCTGGTCTCTTGCCCTTGCGATCACGCCACAATATCAGTCCTTGTAATACGTTAAATAGCTATTAAAAAATGCATTACTTTTTGAAACTCAGAATAATCTGACTCAAAAGTAAAATACCCTGTTACATAAATTATTATTCTCTATAGCATTGAAACAAATAATCTATTTTCTTACATAAACACAACTATATTCATATTCTTCAGTAACTGCCCACTTTTTTTTCAATCATATAATCGTAAAAGTCAAAGAAAAAAATATATAAACACAAAATGGACATGGAGTCCCTGAATGAAAAAGTCGTTACTTTGTATTATGTCGTCTCTTGTTTCCTTCCCTGTAATCAGCCATGCCGATTCCCCTTATTTTAGTTTAAAAGAGGGTGATGGCTTTAAACGCTTTTCAGTTTCTGTAGGTGTGCTCCATGTTATGCCGCAAGGCAAAGCTCAACCCTTCCAAGTGAATACTGCGGTTAAAAATGGTGAAGTGTCCCAAAATGGGGACATTCAAGTCGATACAGTATTAAACAATCTAAATCCAGATGTTGACCAAGCAGGACTTGCAGCAGCCTTAAAATTTTTGGGATTTTTTACGGGTGGCAATTTACCCGCAGGACTTAGTGGTTCTTCTAAAATTAGTGGTTTAGAGCATTGGGAGGCACAAGGAACAGGACTTGAAGCCGATGATGTCACCACACTGGGCATAATGACCAATTACTTTTTCACTGATAATATTTCGTTCGAAATGAAAGCCGGAATTCCCCCTAAAGTAGACCTACAAGGGAAAGGAAAAATTTACGCCCCTTTTTCGGCGGTTGCCACACCACAAATTGGCAATCTGCCTTTAGAGTTTCTTAATATTAATCTCCAAAACGATATTTTCATTACCGATTTAGAAGCACATGGCCCTGCTGCTTCGGCACGCGCTTGGACACCCGCTTTTGAATTCCAATATCACTTTGGTAAAACAGGTGTAAATAAATTCCGTCCTTATATTGGCTTAGGTCTCATGTATGCTTATTTCAATGAATTAAAGATTAACCCACAAATAGAGCAAGACTTAATTGCAGCGGGTCATATGATTGCGAATATTAAAGAAGGCCATGCAGGGGCAGCATTAGAAGGGAAAAAAAGTAAAACCAATCCTCAAGTTGACTTAGAAGCAAGTGATGTGATTGCACCCGTTACGACTGTCGGTTTTACCTATGACTTTAATGAGAAATGGTTTGCAGTCGGTTCTGTTTCGTATGCTCACATGAAAAATGAAACCACCATTACAGTCACAAATGCAACCCATGGTGAGTTAATTCGATCTCAAGCCAATATTGAAATTAACCCATTACTGGTTTATGCAGGCGTTGGCATTCGCTTTTAAGTTCTTATGAAATAAAAGACGACCTCATTCATGTCGTCTTTTTTATCTGACTCAAACTTTTTATAACTTAATTTTATCGTTTGTTTAAATTTTATTTAATCGCTTCCCTATTCATAATCTAATAACATAGCGACATTAGATTTGCATCATGGATGAGTTATGTCAGATACCCGTTTTTCCAAACCTCTCATTTACATGTTAATTGGAAGCGCGCTCATTCTGGCGTTATCACTGGGTGTACGTCATGCCTTTGGTTTATATCTGGTTCCAATGAGTCATGAATTTGGTTGGGGGCATAATGTCTTCAGTCTTGCGATTGCCATGCAGAACTTGGTTTGGGGTGCTGTTCAACCCATCACGGGGGCATTTGCTGACAAATATGGCAGTAAAATTGTCGTTGCTGTGGGCGGTGCTCTATATAGTTTAGGTTTATTGCTGATGGCCTTCAGTTCCACAGGCTTAATGTTAAACCTAAGTGTCGGTTTAATTCTAGGGTTAGCACTATCGGCAACCTCATTTCCTGTTTTACTTTCCGCCGTTGGACGTGCCGCTCACCCTGATAAACGTAGCCTTGCCATGGGTATTGCCAGTGCAGCAGGCTCTTTTGGGCAGTTTATTATGCTGCCTTCGACGTTACTGCTCTTACAAAACATTGGTTGGTCAGCAGCATTAGTGGTCAGTTCAATTTTAATTGCCTTAATTATCCCATTGGCATGGATGTTAAAAGCACCGATGTATGTCGCTCCGCATACCTCGGCTCAAATCAATAAAGCCAATTTAAGCTTTAAACAGATCTTGGTTATTGTCAAAAATCATCAGCCGTTCTGGTTCTTAGCCTTAGGCTTTTTTGTTTGTGGTTTCCAAGTGGTCTTCATTGGCATACATTTACCCGGTTATTTGATTGATCATGGTTTTAATGCAACCACAGGTACTATTTTTCTGGCCTTGGTCGGTTTATTTAATATTGTCGGAACATATAGTGCGGGTTGGCTAGGTGGGAAATACTCCAAGCCACATCTACTCATGTGGTTATATGGCCTCCGTGGCATTGCCATTATTGCTTTTCTACTGTCGCCTTTGAGCGCTTGGACAGTTTACGCTTTTGGTGTCATCATGGGCTTATTATGGTTGTCTACCGTACCGCTGACCAATGGCATTGTTGCCAATATGTTTGGCGTAAAATACCTCTCCATGCTCAGTGGTCTAATCTTTTTCACTCATCAAATCGGTTCATTTTTTGGTGGCTGGTTGGGTGGTGTCAATCACGATATGACTGGCAACTATAATGCTATTTGGATGTTTTCAATCGCGTTAAGTTTACTGGGTGTACTGGTACATTTCTTTGTCAATGAAAAGGCCGTGATTCATGACTGATTCTCTATTTGGTTTAAAAAGCATAATTGCGCTAGCAGTTATTGGATTACTTAGCCTTGCCATACTGTTGTGGTTCAAAACACCGCAGCTCTTTGTCTATTTCAATCAAGCTTTTTGCCCACATTAATGCTTCAAAATCAGCAGCTAAAACAGCAAAAAAACAACTTTATTTTGCTGTTTATATTAAAAGTCTTAAAATCATTTATTTAGATATTTTATTTATTATTTCATAAGCTTAGCAATTCTTTTGATTTTATTTTTGCGTCATTTTTGATTAAATTTTTTTCACAGTAAAATAACTTGAGAAAAAAATGACCAGCCTGACCCAACTATCACAAGCCATTCATGATGCTCCTCGCTGGCATCAAGCAGAACAACTTCAAAATCCAGAAGAAATCAGCATTATTCCTCTCCACGATCAAGCATTAGGTGCAGTGGTTTTCGGCTTAGATGCGCGTAAAGCTCAAGCAGGTGAAACGATTCACCGACTGAAACAAGCCCTTGCTGAGCATTTAATCTTAATTTTTAAAAAGCAAAGCTTAGATGATTTTCAATATTTAGCCTTTGCCAGTTATTTTGGCTCTATTTTTCGCCCAAGTGCAGATAATCCCGTACTGGCAACACAGTCTGATACAGGCACCCCACCCGATGTGATTCCAGTCTCGAATGCGGTTGGTCAAGGCGACTACACGGGTCATGGCGAACTTTCACCACATGCAGATCACCAATGGACACCGCAACCCTCTTTCGGCTCGTTACTCTACGCCATAGAACTTCCCGAAGATGGTGGACAAACCTCATGGTTCAATACCATTAAAGCTTATGACGCTTTAGACAAGGACACTCAAAAACATATTGATCAATTACAACTGATTACCTACAACCCTTTTGCCCGCTCACAAAACAATAAAGGTACGGGGGGTTATGGCGACACACCATATTACCGTTTTAAAGATCAACCGATTATTGGACATGCTTATCCACACCCCTTAGTGCGCACTCACCCTGAATCTGGGCGTAAAGCACTTTGGCTCAATACACGTTCAGAAGTAGAATTAGTCAATTATGAAGATCAAGCAGGCAATGCTTTAATTCAAAAACTACGTGAACACTTACTCAAACCGGAGTTCCGTTATGAACATCAATGGGAGGAAGGTGATATCGTATTTTGGGATAACCAAGTCACACTTCATTCACGACAACCGTTCCCTTCAGATCAGCGTCGGTTACTTAAACGTATTAGTTTGGCTGGTGGGCGACCTTTCTAAGCCTTTTCATTACAGAATGGGCATCTTGGCAAAAATTAAAACAACTTCAAGATGCTCTGATCTGATTACAAACAAAGCCACTATGAATATCTCACCTGAGGATAAATTCATTTTTATGATTCGTAAAAAAACCCGCAAGCATTTACTTACGGATTTTCAATTTAAAACTTAAATCAGACTTAGAACAAATACTTCATCGCATTTAATGCCCTAACTCGATAAAATTTTATCTATGCAATCAACTGCAATTAACGCTTCAGAAATATCTTCTAGATCACCTTATCAATCCATAAGAAACCTATGTTTCTGTAACTTCAGGGCAGTCCACCTGAAGGACTTTTTTAGCCCTAAAATGATCAACTTTATGAGCAAACTTTTTCGCCCATATGGATGTTAAGATAGGAACCATAATGGCTGAAATGACGACGCAAGTGGCAATTAATATCGTTGCTGCTGGTGCTACCGCTTCAAATTGTGGAGCCACCTGAGCAATCAACATCGGGGTTGCCGCTGCAGAACCTGCGGTACTTGAGGCGGCTATTCCCGCAGTTCCATTCCCTTTGGCCAGAAAGATATCTGCCGGAATAAGGAAAAGAGCTGAAACCAGTACCACAGCTACGCCAAGAATAATACCTGGTAATCCTGTTTCTAAAATTAAACTGAAATTAATACTGTTCCCTAATGCAAAGCCAAAAAATGGAATCATGACTTTAGCGGCTGGAGCAAAGAAATCCCTCATTTTTTCATCCAGATTTCCTAAAAGGAAGCCGAATAGAAATGGCAATACCACGCCGACCAGTGCAGCAGGATGAAAAGAAGCCACTCCAGCTGAACCTAGAATTAACATGGTAAATAAAGGCCCGGATTCAATTCCGATTAATGCGCCCGCAGCAGCTTCTTCTTTTGTTCCGTACTGAGAAGTCAGTGAAGAATAAAGACCAGCATTGGTCATATCAAATGCAACAACAATGGCAAGAATTGAAAAGCCCGCAAACAGAGGCATGCTCAACATTTCATTGGGTTGCATTAAGGAACCTAAAATAAGTGCCAGCATCCATGCGACCAGTAATTTTGCACCAATCACTGCACCTGCTTTTCTAACTACAGTACCCGTTGCACGAACATTGATGGAAGCCCCCAAACAAAATGTCCAAACACCTAAAATTGGTACTGCACCGGTAATAATACCCTTGGTAAATGAGCCGAAATACTCTGCGGTATCTGGAGCAAAGGTATGAATTGTTGCGCCTAATAAAAGTGGAATCAACATCATTCCACCCGGAACTTTATCTATAAATTTTTTTATTTCCATTTCTTAAAACTCCCTCAAATTTCCATTCTGAAGAGTTATGGCTTTGATCCAGAAATAATGATCCGAATATATTTCAAACAATCTGATCTATCTCTATTTGCTTTTAAGAAGATCGATAAATATGACTGTCGTGCAGATCAAAACCATAATTCTTATTAATCATTTCTAGTTTTACATCTGCGCACCAATCATCCATGGTACAAATTCTTCACCGCCAATCCCCAGCGCTTCGCTCTTACTTTGTTCACCCGATGCAACGCGGATAAACATTTCAAATATTTCCTGCCCTTTTTCCGCTACGCTGGACGTGCCTTCCATGATATTTCCACAGTTAATATCCATATCATCTAGCATGCGGTCATACATAGCCGTATTGGTCGCAATCTTGATCGAAGGTGATGGTTTAGCCCCGAAACATGAACCACGCCCTGTGGTAAAAGCCACCAGATTTGCTCCCCCTGCAATTTGGCCCGTCGCACCCATCGGGTCATAACCCGGTGCATCCATAAACACTAGACCGTGGGTATCAATTGTTTCTGCATAACGGTATACGCCTTTTAATGGCGTTGAACCACTTTTGGCTACCGCACCCAAAGATTTTTCCAGAATTGTGGTTAATCCACCGGCCTTATTACCCGGTGTAGGGTTGTTATCGATACTGCCTTTTTCACGGTCGGCATAGGCTTCCCAAGAATGAATCAAATCGACCAGTTTATGTCCAACTTCAGTATTGACTGCCCGACGGGTCAATAAATGTTCTGCTCCATAAATCTCGGGTGTTTCAGACAAAATTGCAGTGCCCCCATGAGCGACCAAATGATCTACTGCTACACCCAACGCAGGGTTGGCGGTAATACCTGAATAACCGTCAGAACCGCCACACTGTAAAGCTACACACAAATGCGACAACGGCAGTGGCTCACGACTGATCTGGTTTGCTTCAGGCAAAATTTCTTCTACCAGTGCAATGGCTTTATCAATTGTTTTTTGCGTACCGCCTTCTTCCTGCATCACCAGTGATTTAATCTTGCTGGCATATTCAGCGTTTTTAGATTGTAGCAATGGTTTCAACTGGTTGGCTTCACACCCTAGCCCGACAATAATAACGGCAGCAAAATTAGGATGCTCCATATAGCCTGCAATGGTGCGACGTAACTGTTTAAGCCCTTCGCCATGATGGTCAATACAGCAGCCGAAGCTATGAGAAAGTGCCACGACCCCATCTACATTTGGATATTTGTCCATCACTTCAGGACGGTCAAAATATTGAGCGACTTTTTTAACCACCGTGGCTGAACAGTTCACCGTACTGATGATGCCGACATAATTTCGTGTTGCCACACGGCCATCTGCACGTTTTATGCCTAAAAAAGTACGCGACTGAGATGCTGCGATTACCGGAATTATATTTTCGCCAAAGGCATAATCACGGTCAAAATCGGCCATCGCCAGATTATGTACATGCACATGCTCTCCCGCTCTAATGTCTTGAGTCGCAAAGCCAATAATTTGTCCATAACGCAAAATGGCATCGCCCTGAAAAATATTTTCTAAGGCAACTTTATGCGCGGCCGGAATTTCTTCCAATGTGACCGTCTGTTCGGAAACTGTCGACTGTGAGACTAAATGGATTTTTGCAATTGCAATATTATCATTGGGATGTAATTGAAGGATATGAGATAGATTCGTCATTGTGTGCTTCCTTTCTGAATGCTGACTGTTTGACATAAATTCCATGCCTTTCGCTGGCGTGATCAAACATCAAATGCCTGATTGATTTTCATCATAGTCTTTTTATTTTTGACAATCTGTGATATTTACTACACACATTGTTGAATCAGATTGGACAATCTATGTCTGCAAGAATACCTCCTCTGCACCTTATTTATGCTTTTGAAGCTGTAGTCAGGCATTCCTCTTTTTCCAAAGCTGCCGATGAACTCAATGTCACCAGAAGCACCATTTCGCACAGAATTCAAACGCTAGAAAAACTCCTCAATACTATTTTATTCGAACGTACCACACGCAAGCTGAATTTGAGTGCTACAGGTGCTTCCTATTATTTGGCAGTTAAAGAAGCCCTGCTTTCTTTAGACAATCTGAACAAAATTAATTCTCATAACCGATACAAAAAAACCATTACCATTTCTTCACCACCCACCTTTGCAAACATCTATTTGCTGCCACGATTAAAAGATTTTCTGGATCAACATCCGGATATTGAGATTGCGATTGAAATTGCAAAATCACAACTCGACTATGAAATCAGCAAGGTTGATTTCGATATTCGATATGGCAGCGGTGTCTATCTAGGCATGCAAAGCCGCCAGATCAGCAGGGATACCATCTTTCCAGTGGCTTCGCCCTACTATGTCAAAAGTAAAAATATTCGCCAGCCTCGAGATTTGGAAAACTGTGATTTTCTGAGGAGTTATCTGGAACCTTGGTCATCTTGGTTTACTCAAGCCCATCTAGACTGGAAAGAGCCGACTCAAGGCCATCGTTTTGAAGATTTATCATTACTTTACCATGCCGCTCAAAACAGCTGGGGTGTCGCATTAGCACGAGAATCTTTGGTAAAAAAGCAAATTAATCAAGGGACGCTGGTTCAGCTATTCGACATTACAGCCAAACCCCATTTTCAATATTATGCAATTATCGATCCTAGAAAAAATTTGTCTGCCGAGGCAATGATGTTTATTGAATGGCTATGTCAAACTTGATCTTTTAGACAAGCTGACAATAAAAAACCCGTAAGCATTCACTTACGGGTTTTCAATTTAAGACTTAAATCAGACTTAGAACAAACGGTTCATACCATTTAAAGTTGCAACACGGTACGCTTCCGCCATGGTTGGATAGTTGAACGTGGTTTCAACAAAATACTTAATCGTGTTGTTACCACTATTCATCACCGCCTGACCAATGTGAATAATCTCTGAAGCATTATTCCCAAAGCAATGCACACCTAAAATTTCTAAAGTGTCACGGTGGAATAAAATTTTCAATTCACCGACAGTATCACCGGTAATTTGTGCACGTGCCAAATGACGGAAAGATGCTTGACCGACTTCGTAAGGAATTTTTTCTTCAGTCAATTGCTGTTCAGTTTTACCAATAGAAGAAATTTCTGGAATGGTATAAATACCCGTCGGAATATCTGTTACAGGTTTAACACCTTCTTCACCACTCATATTTGCACCTGCGCAACGACCTTGGTCATATGCAGCAGAAGCAAGGGATGGCCAACCAATTACGTCACCCGCAGCGTAAATATTTTCCACTTCCGTTTGGTACTGATCATTCACCATGATTTGACCACGGCTGTTTGGCGTAATGCCAACATTTTCCAGCCCCAAACCATCAGTATTACCTGAACGACCGTTACACCATAAAATGGCATCGGCTTTAATTTTCTTACCACTTTGTAAATGCATGACCACGTGATCATCAAATGTTTCAAGGTGATCAATTTGTTCATTGTGACGAATCAACACCCCTTGTTCACGTAAACGGTAAGACAAGGCATCTGAAATTTCATCATCAAGATAACTTAACAGCTTAGGCTGAGTATTGATCAAATCGACTTTATGGTCGAGCCCAATAAAGATCGATGCATATTCACAACCAATAACACCTGCACCATAAATGATGATTTTTTGAATTGGAAAATCCAAGTCCAAAATTTTGTCCGAATCAAATACACGTGGATGATTAAAATCAAGTACAGATGGACGATATGGGCGTGAACCCGTCGCAATCACCAACTGTTTAAAAATAATGGTTTCTTTAATCCCATCATCACTAAAAATCAGTACTGTGTTTTTATCTTGGATGTATGCACGGCCATGATAAATATTAATTTTATTTCGGTCATAAAAACGTGAATGTGTATCAACCTGTTGTTGAATCACTTTATGTGCATTGCGTAGTACTTGCTTCATGGTGAACTGTTTCCAGTCACCCACTTTTTGGAACATTGGATCACGTTGGTAACGGATAATGCTCGATACTGTTTGACGCAATGCTTTACTTGGAATGGTACCCACGTGTGTACAGTTACCACCTAACTGCTCACGCATATCAATAATTGCAACACGCTTGCCTGATTTAGCAAGTTTCATTGCCGCGCCTTCACCAGCAGGGCCTGAACCGAGAACTACCGCATCGTATTTAACGAAAGTTCCGCTAACGACCTCTTTTTTACGTGGCATTCAACGCTCCTTTAATCAATTCTGTCGCCAATCTTCTGTATATTATGACTTAAACACAACTCATTTGGTGTATTTACCTAGCATATATTGCATGATAACCACATTTATTAAATGAATACCGTTTTCACCCTATTTAGACTCAAATTCGCTATAATAAAAGAGCTTTTTTTAGCATCTCCCCCGTCTAAAACAGTGGAAAAGTTGACTATGTCTGAAAACCGTAAACCTGAACAGGGTGTTAAGCTTCGTGGCGCAGAAAAGGTCGCTCGTATACCTGTAAAAGTTATACCTACGGTTGAAACGCCACGTAAACCGGATTGGATTCGCGTCAAAATGGCGGCTCCAGATGAAGTTCAACGAATTAAAACCACTTTACGTGCACAAAAATTACATACCGTTTGTGAAGAAGCGGCTTGCCCGAACTTACCTGAATGTTTCGGTGGTGGTACAGCAACCTTTATGATCATGGGTGATATCTGTACCCGTCGTTGCCCATTCTGTGACGTTGCACATGGTCGCCCAAATAAGCTAGACCCTGATGAACCGCGTCATATGGCCGAAACCATCGCCAATCTTAAATTGAAATATGCAGTCATTACCTCGGTTGACCGCGATGATTTACTCGATGGCGGTGCACAACATTTTGTCGATTGTATTCAAGAAGCACGTGCTCTCAGCCCAACAACTTTATTAGAAATTTTAGTACCAGATTTCCGTGGTCGTATGGATATTGCGCTGCGTATTATGACTGAATGTCCGCCAGACGTATTCAACCATAATATTGAAACTGTGCCGCGCTTGTATAAAGCGATGCGTCCAGGTTCAGATTACCAGCATTCGCTTAACTTACTAAAAATGTTTAAAGAATACTGCCCTGATGTTCCAACAAAATGTGGCTTGATGGTTGGTCTAGGTGAAACTGAAGAAGAAGTACTGGCACTACTTGATGACCTTCGTGCACATGATGTGGACTACATCACCATCGGTCAGTATTTACAACCGTCTAAACAGCATGCACCGCTTGACCGTTTTGTAAACCCTGAAGAATTTGAACGCTATACTGCACATGGTCAAAAACTCGGTTTCAAAAATATCTGGGCTGCACCTATGGTTCGTTCAAGCTACTTTGCTGATCGTCAATATTATGGTGAGCCTGTTCCAGCGGTACGTCGCAAAGCCGATCCTGCGAAAAAAATTGCCGTACAAACCATCGAAGCTTAACTTACAGTAAATTAAAAACTAAACTGATCTAGCATGCCAATCTAATCCATTTAGGTTGGCATTTTTATTCTTAAATATTCAAAATACAGGTCATAAAAAATCCCCCTATTCAAATAGAGGATTCTTTGAACAACCATAGATTAAGCTGCTTGACTCGGCACACCACTATGAAAGCGAAATAAATCATCTGGAGTTAAAATCAGATTTTTTTCAACTTCACGAAAGTGCGCGATACGCTGCTGAATATCTTCTTTAGGATTTTTTAACTTTGACGTTTGAGCCACATCCAATGCCAATGCCAAATAATCCTCAAAGTGACGAGATTCAGACTTGAGAAGATAGCGGTAGTATTTACCTAAGTCTTGATCTACCAGCGGTGCTAACGCATAGAAACGCTCACATGAACGTGCTTCTACAAAAGCACCAATAATCATAATGTCAATTAACGCTTCAGGCTCATAAGTACGGACTTCTTTACGCAACCCACCTGCATAACGACCTGCACTAATCGATTGCCATTCCTGCCCACGCTTGGTCATCAATTCAAGCACTTGTTCATAGTGCAACATTTCTTCACGTACGAGCTGTGCCAGTTTAACCTGTAAATCTGTAAAAAACGTGTAGCGAAACATCAGGTTCATGGCAGTACCTGCTGCTTTCTTTTCACAATTGGCATGATCTTGCATGAGTAACTCTAAGTTATTCAGCGCTTCATCAAGCCATGCTTGAGGTGTTTCACATCCCAAAAAGCCCAAAACGGGCTTCATGAGATCATCATAATTTATTAACGACATAATTCTAAAAACTTATCTTGCTGCTTTAATGACAGCTTTCATTTGTTGAACGGCTTGAGCCAAACCCACAAATACAGCATCGGCAATAATAGAATGCCCAATATTGAGTTCATGAATTTGCGCAATTTGTGCAATTGGCGTGACATTTTCAAGGTTTAAACCATGGCCTGCATTCACCACCAAACCTTTGGCTGCTGCATATTCTGCACCTTGAACAATACGCTCAAGTTCATGTTGCTGTGCTTCAGCTGTTGTTGCATCGGCATAAGCACCGGTATGCAATTCAATGGTTGGTGCGCCGCAAGCAATCGCAGCATCAATTTGTGCAATATCAGCATCAATAAATAAAGAGACATCACAACCAATTGCCGTTAAGGCTTGTGTCGCTGCTTTAACTTCTTCAAAGTGCCCCAAGACATCCAAACCACCTTCGGTGGTGACTTCTTGGCGTTTTTCGGGAACCAAGCAAACATGCTGCGGCTTAATTTCTTTAGCAAATTCCACCATTTCAGCGGTCACTGCCATTTCCAAATTCATATGTGTTTTCAATAATGGACGCATACGACGAACATCATCATCTTGAATATGACGACGATCTTCACGTAAATGTAAGGTAATTCCTTCTGCGCCTGCTTGTTCACACATCAACGCAGCATTCACTGGGTCTGGATAAGTGGTTCCGCGCGCTTGTCGCAATGTCGCCACATGGTCAATATTTACACCAAGCAATGCAGCCATAACAGTTACCTAACGATGATTAAAATTGAGATTAAGATTGGGATTGAGTATTTTGAATCCACAATTGCCGACTTTTAAGCGGTCGATCACCCAAAAGAGAGCTGATCATTTGCCGATACAGTTGAGCCAACAATTGTAACTGCTCTCGGTTAAAATCCCTACCCTTTTCATAATCACGCATTGAGAGAATTTGCTCTCCTGTTAAGGTTGCACGTGATTGCTGTGCTGTCGGAATAAAACCATCATTGAGCTGGAATAAATAATGTTGTGCTACTTGAATATCATGTTGCTGAGCATCAGTCGTAAAGTCGAGTGCATAACCCAGCTCTTCTAAAAGCGCATGTTCAAATTGACGTAAAATTTGTCTGAGAAATAGATTGGGATTTTCCTGCTGCGCCAGCAATTGTAATTGTTGTAAAGTTTGATGATAAAGCACAAAGGTCTGCGGCATTTCCACTTCGGCTGGACATAAACGAAGAACAACTTCATTCAAATAAAATCCAGAAAAGAACGCATCACCAAAGAAAAAAACCGGCTGATTGACAATTTCAAGTTTGGTAAAGTTTTTAAGTTCTGATTTACCCGATGCCTGCAAACAAATTGGTTGATATTGTGGCGGTGGAGTTTGTCTTAAAATACCATCGACACGCCCGTGCTCTTGCGTAAACAAATGCACGATATGGCTTCGTTCCCGATATTTACGATGATGGATTAAGTAGCCATGCAATATTTCATTGCGCATGAATAATAAAATCTAATCTTTTTTCTTTTTAGAGTCTGTATCGGTATCATCGTCATCGCCATCTGGAATGACTGCACCTACGACCGCAGCAGTACCTTTCACTACGCCCTTCGTGGTTTTATAAGCAATTTTTACAGGAACAGTAACAAGTTTATGAATACAGCCTTGCAGGAATAAAACACATGCTATAACTGCCAATACTTTCATCATTACTATTCCTATAAAAGAGTTACCAAATAAAATTTAGATGTCGCTATAACCTAAACTTTTCAATGCACGTTCGTCATCAGACCAACCGCCTTTCACTTTCACCCAAAGTGTCAACATGATCTTTTGTTCAAACATTTTTTCCATATCAGCACGTGCATCCATACCGATTTTTTTCAGCTTCGCGCCTTTTTCACCAATCACAATGGCCTTCTGACCTTGGCGATCCACAAAAATAGTCGCATCGATATAAGTACATGCTGCTTTTGGACGACCTGTTTTTTCATTAATCGTGGCTTCTTCAGTCTTAAATGACTCAATTTGTACGGTTAAATCATACGGCAATTCCTCACCCAATTGACGCATGATCTTTTCACGAATCACTTCAGAAGCAAGGAAACGCTCTGAACGGTCAGTAATTTGATCTAGTGCATATAAAGGTGGCTGGAACGGCAAGTAACGTTCAATTGTGTCACGTAAATGATCTAAATTCGCACCACGAAGTGCAGAAACAGGAACAATTTCGGCAAAATTCATTAATTTTGCGCGTTCTTGAATCAACGGTAATGCATGGTTTTTATTTTCAAGTGTATCAATTTTATTGATGACCAGAATCACTGGCATTTCAGCATTCTTCAGTTTTTCCAAAACCAGCTCATCATTTTGAGTCCATTTATCAGCATCCAGAACAAACAATACCAAGTTGACATCACGCAATGCCGAACTTGCTGCACGGTTCATCATTTTATTGATGGCACGGACTTCTTTTTTATGCATCCCTGGCGTATCAACAAATACGGCCTGAGATTTTTCACGTGTATCAATACCGACAATTTTATGACGTGTGGTTTGTGGTTTACGTGAAGTAATCGAAAGTTTCTGACCCAAAATATGATTCATTAACGTTGATTTACCAACGTTTGGTCGTCCAACAATGGCAACAAACCCACTTTTAAAATCTGTAGGAATTGTTGTGCCTTGTAAGCTAAAAAAATCATTAATTAGGTCATTGCCGTTGCTTTGCGGCTCGTGATCAGCATCGTTGTGATCAGAATGTGTAGTCATTTAAGCTACTGCTCCAATTGTTTTAAAATATCTGCCGCTACTGCTTGTTCAGCAAAGCGACGACTGGATCCTTCACCATACAATACAGGTAAGCCATCAATAATACATTCCACTTTGAAATGCTGATTGGGAGCATCACCTTGAATATCCACCACATTGTAAACAGGAAGTGGCTTTTTACGTGCTTGTAAATATTCTTGTAAGCGTGATTTAGGATCTTTGAGTTGGTCTGTAGGCTCAATATGGTCTAAATATGGTACATACCATTTTAGTACAATCGCTTGCAGGACTTTTAAATCATTACAATCGACATAAATTGCACCAATAATCGCTTCTACAGTATCAGCAAGAATAGATTCTCGATGATGTCCACCCGATTTCAACTCACCTGTGCTTAAGATCAAACATGGGCCAAGTTTCAAATCGTTTGCAATTTTGCCTAATGCTTCTTGACGAACCAATGTGGCACGCATACGCGTTAAACGTCCTTCATTTTCATGAGGGTAGGCTTGATACAAATAATGGGCAATGATCATGCCTAACAATGAATCGCCCAAAAACTCTAGACGTTCATAGTTAGATTTATGACTAACCGATCGATGTGTCAGTGCAAGCTGCAATAATTCAGGTTGTTTGAACTGATAACCGATACGGCTGACTAAGTGCATATCACTTAGTTTGGACTGACCTTTGATCAAAACTTTTCTCGAACTTTAACACTAAATCTATATTGAGTAAGAAAGGCTTTCTTATCTCATAATCTTTTTTCACTTGTAGCCCATCGGTATTCATGACTTGCGCAATATCTTTAAACTTGATATCACGTATCCCATTCATTTCGAAACGCTGCCCTATCTTGGATTCAAATTCAGACGGTGAAATATCTTTTGGACTATTTTGCAGCAACTCTGCAATCTGACCATCTATCACTCGATCATCCCAATAGGGTGCCCAAACAGCAATCACAATTTTTGCTAAAAAAGCAAAACCAATAATTGAAACTAAAATCCCAATATATGATGCACCTTGTTGATTTTTACGCATTTGTTATTTTTCCAATCATGCTCAATCAATTTTACCGTTACGACCAAATGACGGTAATTTAAACCCAGGCTCTTTATGCATCCAAATATAGAATGCACGGCCTGTTAAATTTTCCTCTGGTACAAAGCCCCAAAAACGACTGTCAGCACTTTGATCGCGATTATCCCCCATCGCAAAGTAATGACCTTTTGGAACTTTTACTTCCCAATATAAACCATTTTCAGCCGAGTATTTACCATTTTCAACATAATTGATAAATGGTGCTTGGCGTGCAACATTCACCCCTTCAAGCTCACGCATTGTAAAGGTATGCTTACCCAATGTTTCTTTATGATAAATCGATGTTGGTGTATCTAAAATATCTTTTTCGCGACTAAATTCAACAGGAACTTTAGCAACTTTCTGACCATTAATAGTCAGTTGGCCGTGATCATAAACAATATGATCGCCTGGCAAACCCACTACACGCTTAATATAACTAATGGTCGGTTGCGGTGGATAACGAAAGACGATGACATCTCCACGCTCTGGCTCACTGACATCAATCACTTTTTTATTCACGATCGGTAAACGTACACCATATTGGTATTTATTTACCAAAATAAAATCCCCTGTTTCTAAGGTCGGTACCATAGAGTCGGATGGGATGTTAAACGGTTCATATAAAAATGAACGTAAGATCAGGACGACAGCCAACACCGGCCAAAAGTCATACGCCCATGTGATAATGAAGTTTTCATTACCCTTGCCTAGAGTTTGTCTTTGCTTAAAAACAAACTTATCCAACAACCACACCAAAAAGAAAATTAATGTCGCTGGTACAAGGATTAAATTAAAATCAAAATCCATGGGTTTATATCCTCAACCTTATTATCTTTCGACTTTCAACACAGCCAAGAACGCTTCTTGTGGGATTTCAACACTACCCACTTGCTTCATGCGTTTCTTACCTTCTTTTTGCTTAGACAACAGTTTCTTCTTACGTGAAACGTCACCACCATAACACTTCGCCAATACGTTTTTACGCATTGCTTTCACTGTAGAACGCGCAATAATTTGTGCGCCAATCGCAGCCTGAATAGCGACATCAAACATTTGACGTGGAATCAACTCTTTCATTTTTTCCACCAGTGCAATACCACGGTGACGCGCATCATTACGATGACAAATCATGGCCAAAGCATCTACTTTTTCACCATTGATCAGAATATCGACTTTGACCAATGACGAACTTTCAAAACGTACAAAGCTATAATCTAAAGATGCAAAACCACGCGAACATGATTTCAGACGGTCAAAAAAGTCCATCACAACTTCAGCCATAGGAACTTCAAAAGTCAAAGACACTTGATTGCCCAAGAATTTCATCTCTTTTTGGATACCACGACGCTCAATACATAACGTCATGACATTTCCTAAGTACTCTTGTGGTACTAAAATATGGCATTCAGCAATCGGTTCACGTAAATCTTCAACCATCGAGCCATCTGGCATTTTTGATGGGCTGTCGATATAAACCGTTTCACCATTTTTCATTAATGATTCGTAAATTACAGTCGGCGCAGACGTAATGAGATCTAAATCATATTCTCGTTCTAAACGCTCTTGTACGATTTCCATATGCAGCATGCCTAAGAAGCCACAACGGAAACCAAAACCTAAAGCATCGGAGCTTTCTGGTTCAAAGAATAAAGCAGAGTCATTAATTTGTAGTTTATGTAATGCTTCACGGAATGGTTCAAAATCACTGGCATCAATCGGGAAAAGACCTGCATAAACCTGCGGTTTAACTTTTTTGAATCCAGGTAAAATAGCAACGTCTGGCGTGGTTGCCAACGTTAAAGTATCACCCACTGGAGCACCAAAAATGTCTTTAATCCCAGCAATCACGAAGCCAACTTCACCCGCTTCCAGCATACCCGTTTCAGTATGTTTCGGGTTAAAGATACCCACAGAAGTCACAATATGGGTTTGACCTGTCGATTTCACCAGCATCTTGTCGCCCTTACGGATACGACCTTCTTTTACGCGAACCAATGATACAACACCTAAATAGTTGTCGAACCAAGAATCCACAATTAAAGCTTGTAATGCTGCTTCACGATCACCCACAGGTGGTGGAATCACATTAACCAATGTTTCTAAAACGCCTTCAACACCTAAACCTGTTTTTGCCGAACAGGTTGGTGCATCTGTTGCTTCAATGCCGATAATTTCTTCAATTTCGTGAATGACACGCTCAGGTTCAGCTTGAGGTAAGTCAATTTTGTTCAAGACAGGAAGAACTTCCAGCCCTTGTTCAATTGCGGTATAGCAGTTAGCAACCGATTGCGCTTCTACGCCCTGTGCAGCATCTACAACAAGTAATGCACCTTCACACGCAGCCAATGAACGTGACACTTCATAAGAGAAGTCAACGTGTCCTGGAGTATCAATAAAGTTAAGTTGATACTCTTCACCATTTGGATGAGTATAATAAAGCGTGACTGAAGCTGCCTTAATGGTAATACCACGCTCACGCTCAATATCCATAGAATCAAGAACTTGAGCTTGCATTTCACGAGCTTGCAGACCACCACAAGTTTGAATAAATCGATCGGCAAGCGTCGACTTACCATGATCAATATGAGCAATAATCGAAAAATTTCGTATATTATTGATATTAACTGACTTTTTAGCAACTGACATAAACTACTCTAAATCAAAACACACAATCACATACTTATAAATGAACACAGTATTTATGACGTGCAAAAAAGGATATTCCGAAGATGGTGCACAGTATAAGCAGTAGATAGTCAAAAATACATAGAGCTTTTAAAAATAGTCCCATTCTTCTACAAAAGTGTCCCACAAATTACCCCATTAAAGTATGGATTGCTGAACATCAATGGAATCGGAACTTTTGGGTTTCACTCAAATCGAGTTCGCTACTGATTCTTCAAATCAATAGGGGTAAAATCTAAGGGATTAATATCCACAGCCAGCGGTTGATAAGCTTGGGTAAAAGTCGGCGACATTCTTTTTGGTCGACCTGTTGCAATTTCGACACAAGCCCATTTGGTATTTCCTGAAAATAAAACAGCCTGATCTTGCGGGCGATAGAAAACATATTGGCGGAATGAATACAGTGCATTGATCTCATTCAACCATGTTCTTAAAACAATTTTTTCGCCTTCGAACGCAGCTTTACGATATTGCACATGATGCTCCACAGCCACCATCGCATGCTTCAATTCAAGATATTCCTTCAGCCCCAAACCTAAGGAATCAATATGTGCCGTGGCAACCTCCTGCATCCATTGCATATAGACGACATTATTGACATGCCCCAAACGGTCAATATGCTCTACTTGAACGGTCATTTCTAAATCAAAAACTGTACTCATCTATTTTTACAACCCTTACGCTTTGGAAAATTTCGTTCAAGTCAAACAGTCTACGTAATTTTTAGATTGAGTAAAATTGCAAAATATAAAAAAACCACTCATTTTCAGGGTGGTTTTAAGCTGTATCAATTGATGCTATACCAATTTTTAAAATTAAATTATCACCTTTTATCAGCTAAAATCCCTCCCAACCTCCCTTTGAAAAAGGGAGGAGCGACACAAATTCAAATATTTATCTGATTCGTGATATTCCCCCTCTTTAATAAAGAGGGGTTTGGGGAGATTTTTAGAATATTGAGATATTTATGAAAATTGATGTTATTCAATACGCATACCCAGCATTGCGTGTTGATTTTGACGAATAATCGAAACACGTGCAATTGAACCTTTCTTCAACTCAGAAACAGACTTAATAAAATCATCACTATTGAGAATGGTTTTATTATTGATTTGAGTAATGATATCCCCTGCGATCATACGTGATTGTGCAGCAATTCCCCCTAGCTTCACTTCCTGTACCAAAATCCCACCCTTAACATCCAACTGTGATTGCTCATTGGCTGTTAAATTACGAATCGTGACGCCTAAAACAGGCCCTTTTTGTTGCGCTGTTTGTTCTACTTTTGCAGGGGTGTCATCTGGAGCCGTCGTTAATGTGGCTGAAATATTACGTACTTTATCATCACGTAAAACTTGTAACTGAATGACTTGATTCGGCAAAGTTCGGTTTAAATAATTCAATAAATCAGAGGTTCTTGAAATGGCTGAACCATTATATTTCAAGATCACATCACCTGACTTAAGGCCAGATTTAGCAGCGGGTGAATTTGGCGTCACTTGTGTAATCAATGAACCTTCTGGTTTTGGTAAATTATAAGATTCAGCCAGATTACGATCGATATCTTGTAGCATCACGCCTAAATATGAACGCGTTACCTTACCATTCTTTTTCAATTGATCTGCGACATCCATCGCTACATCAATCGGAATGGAAAAAGACAAGCCCATATATCCACCCGTCCCACTAAAGATTCGTGAGTTGACCCCAACCACTTCACCATTTTGGTTAAACAATGGGCCACCTGAATTTCCTGGATTCAAAGCCACATCGGTTTGAATAAACGGTACAGAGGTTTCACCCATCATGTTACGCATTTTGGCACTGACAATGCCGGCAGAAGCTGAATAATCAAAACCAAATGGCGAACCAATGGCAAGTACAGGCTCTCCGACTCGAAGTCGATCCACATTGCCGGTACGTAATTCAGGAAAATTTGAACCCTTAACTTTAAGCAGTGCAACATCTGTACGCTCATCACTACCCACCACTGTCGCATCAATTTCACGGCGATCATTCAACCTAATGGTGACTTTCGAGGCATCTTCCACCACATGATGATTGGTTAATAAATAACCATCCTTACTGATAAAGAATGCACTGCCATACGCTGTTTTTTCTTGTGGTGCTTGTTGCTGAGGAATAATCACTTGATTACCAAAGAAACGACGCAGAATTTCAGGAACTTGTTGCTGCAATAATTCTTCCTGTGTCATTTTTTTAACAACATTTACGCTGACCACAGCAGGACTGACTTGTTCAACTAAATTAGAAAAGTCGACTGAAGATGCTGCTTGTGTTTGCACCGCTACCATCGTAAAAACAGCAGCATATATTCCTTTTTGTACATAGCGATTTTTCATGTAAAGCATTCGCTCCATTGCGTTATAAATATCTGTAAACCGTTTTTAGCATAAAAATTGTCTATCTTAAGTAATAATATATTTGATTATATTTGTATAAACAACAGCTTAAAGATTGCTTAAAATTGTGTTGGCTTATTGCTTTTTCTCATCATACATTAGCATATTAGCTCTTGTTTTTTGATCAAAAAAGCGTTGTCATTAGCAAACTTTTTTTCAAATTAGCTGATGGACATGTCTAATTTAAACTTAACGCATCATTTTGATGTGATCATTGTGGGAAGTGGCGGCGCAGGTTTAAGTCTGGCTTTGTCACTTCCGGATCATTTCAATATTGCAGTTTTGGCAAAATCGGCTTTAACAGATGCAAGTACCTTTTACGCGCAAGGCGGTGTGGCTGCGGTTCTAGATGAAACCGATTCCATTGAACAGCACATTGATGACACCATGATCGCAGGTGCACAGCTATGTGAACTAGAAGCAGTCAAACAAACAGTAGAAGGCGGAAAACCTTCTGTTGATTTCCTGTTAAAGCATGGCGTTCAATTCACCTTAGATGAACAAGAACAATTGCATTTAACCCGTGAAGGTGGACATTCACAGCGCCGCATTATTCATGCAGCAGATGCAACGGGCCGTGCTATTTCAACCACCTTAGTACAACGCGCTGAAGAAAAGAAAAATATTACCATTTTTGAAAACTACATTGCGATTGATCTGATTACCTCACAAAAACTGGGCTTAGAAGATTTAAAGAATCGTGCACTGGGCCTATATGTTCTAGATGAGAAAACTGAAAAAATACACACCTTCTTAGCGCCTTCAATTGCTTTGGCCTGTGGTGGGGCAATGAAAGCCTATCTCTATACCTCTAATCCTGATATCGCAACAGGTGATGGTATTGCTATGGCATATCGAGCTGGATGCCGTGTTGCCAATATGGAATTTAACCAGTTTCATCCAACGTGCCTTTATCATCCTCAAGCACGTTCATTTCTCATTACTGAAGCCATGCGTGGTGAAGGTGCCTATTTACGCCTTCCAGATGGTGAACGTTTCATGCTGCGTTTTGACGAACGCGCTGAACTTGCTCCACGCGATATTGTGGCACGCGCGATTGACTATGAAATTAAACGTTTAGGCATTCGCCATGTCTGGCTCGACATTACGCATAAATCTGCTGAATTTGTCACAGAACACTTCCCTACACTTTATGCTCGTTTATTAGAATTGGGCATTGATATCACCAAAGAGATGATTCCTGTCGTTCCTGCCGCTCACTATACCTGTGGTGGCGTTGTGGTCGACAAGAACAGTCAGACCGACATCGAAGGACTATATGCGATTGGTGAAACCTCTTATACAGGTTTACACGGTGCTAACCGAATGGCAAGCAACTCACTTTTAGAGTGTTTTGTATATGGTATGAGTGCGGCTAAACACATTGAAAGCCAGTTTAATACCGACTATGTCTCTCCAAATGTGCCTGCTTGGGATGATTCGCAAGTCACTAATCCCGATGAAGATGTGGTTATTTTACAAAACTGGGATGAACTACGTCAGACTATGTGGAACTATGTTGGCATTGTTCGTACCACCAAGCGCTTAGAACGTGCTTTGCATCGTATTGAAATGCTTAAACAAGAAATTAATGAGTATTATCATGACTATCAAGTGAGTAAGAACTTGATTGAACTACGTAACTTAGTTCTGGTGTCTGAAATGATTGTGCGCTGTGCCATGGAACGCAAAGAGTCACGTGGTCTACATTTTACCTTAGACTATCCTGAACTTGCCTCTGAGCTACGTAAAACCATATTACTGCCACCAAACTTTCAAACAGAAACCCCCTTGGTCAATGCAGAAAATTAAATTTAAGTACTGGTAAAACCCATAAAAAAGCCGAACATTTTTGTTCGGCTTTTTTCAGTCGATATAAAAAATATTTATCGCTGCGGCGGTATAGAATAAGTTCCCACCACATGCGCAATCGGCTCATCTGAATCAAGAGAATACAACCATACATCACCCACAATCAGTGCTTTACCAACTTTCATTAATTTACAAACCGCACGAATATTCTGTTCTGCTGACGGTTTTCTTAAAAAATGAACCGATAGATTGGTGGTCACAGCCAAAGCAACTATGCCTATCTCGCCCAATATTGCAATATAAAGTGCATAATCGGCAGCGGTCATCATCGTCGGTCCTGACACTGTTCCGCCCGGTCGTAAATCAGCAGCACCCACATAATAAATAATGGATGCCCCTTTTTCAGTTACGGTTTCTATTTCACATTTTTCAAGACTTTGTGGAAATTCGGCCTGTAAAAAAGAAATAATCTCTGTCTTGGTACTTTTCATTTACGTTCATCTTCATCCATGATGACTCTGAATATAAAAGAATAATTTACCTTAAGCACTGATTTTTTGATCTTTTTTTAATCTAAAATAAGCTACTTCAGATAAGCCACAGCCTGTTCAAAGACTTGTTCAGGACTTTGCATTGCATCTAGGCGTTTCATGCGCTCAGGAGACTGTTCAAATAGTTCCTGATAACCCGCTCTGACTTTTTCAAAAAAAGCGACTTTCTCTTGTTCAAAACGATCTAACGCACCACGTTCCCGCGCACGCGACATGCCCAGCTCAATCGGTGCATCGAGCCAGAAAGTAACGTTGGGCATATGTGAAACAAAGTTTTGATTCAACAAATTCAGTTTTTCTCGGCTTAAGCCTCGACCTGCACATTGATAGGCAAAACTGGCATCGGTAAAACGGTCACATAACACGGTTTTCCCTGCCAGCAAAGCCGGTACAATCACTTGTTGTAAATGCTGTGCACGTGCGGCATACATTAAAAGCAGCTCAGTATCATTCGACATATTTTCATCATGATTGACTGACAACAACAACGAACGGATTTGTTCTGCCATCGGTGTACCACCCGGCTCACGCGTCAATACCACCTCTTGCCCTTGCTGCACTAAATATTCATAGATTTTACGAATGAGTGTGGTTTTCCCGACACCTTCAGTGCCTTCAAAACTAATAAACATCCATCACTCCTTCTTCGATTTTAATACAGATAAGTAATCCTGCACTGCACGATTATGCTCATCTAAACTTGCCGTAAATGTATGTCCGCCATTGCCTGTTGCGACAAAATAAATATTATTTGAACCATCAGGATGCATGGCTGCTTCAATTGCTTTTTGACTTGGCAATGCAATTGGGGTTGGCGGTAAGCCATTAATGGTATAGGTATTATAGGCGGTAGGTGTGCGTAAATCTGTACGGGTGATATTGCCATTATAACGATCCCCCATACCATAAATTACCGTAGGGTCAGTTTGTAGACGCATTCCCATTTTTAAACGGCGCACAAACACACCAGAAACCTGCTCTAGCTCACGATCAAGACTGGTTTCTTTTTCAATAATTGAAGCCATAATTAAGGCTTCATATTTATCTTTATACGGTAAATCAGCTGCACGATTTGCCCATGCGGCATCCAATGCTTTCATTTGACGATTATATAAATCAGTCAAAATCTTTTTATCTGTTTCACCTTTGGCAAAGAAATAGGTATCTGGTGCAAACAATCCTTCAGGATGATTAAACGGAATATTTAAGGCTTCAAGCATTTGATCTTGAGGAAGATTCAAAACCTCTTTCGTGACTAAATCATCTTTTTTTAAGCTTTCAAGCAACTGTTTAAACGTCGTGCCTTCAATCACTAAAATACGATTCATTTGTGCATTTTCAGAATTCGACAGCATGTCCATCACTTGACGTACTGACATGCCTTCATGAACCTCATAAACACCTGCTTTTAAGGTGTCATGAATCATAATTTTTTGATAAAGCTTGAGTATAATTGGAAAACTAATTTTATCTTCTTTGGCTAAACGATCAATAAAACCTGAATAAGTATCACCTGCTCCAATCGCGAGCATCTGTTTTTTGCCTTCAATGGGATAGGACTTAAATAAACTTGACCACAAGATAACTGAAGCCAGCGCAATAAGCCCGACAATGAAAATAACCAAGCCTTTCAAAGGAAATACTGTTGCTGCTTTATTTTTTGATTTTTGCTTTGTGCTGGACATATTAACGAATCTGATTCAATTGAAGGATATTAAAGAGTTCAAAACAGGCTTGAACATTCAAAGGTCGCTGCTGAAATTCAGTCACGACTTTCATTGGGCTTAAGGCATTACAGAAAAACAGACTTTCAAATTTTGAAATTTCTTCCAGATCAATAAAGCGCTGTTCGCAGGCAATCCCCTGTTGCTGCATACGAGATAAAATCTCGGCACGCATCACACCATGCACACCATTATAACGAAGTTCTGGGGTAATCCATGTATTGTTTAAACGAATGAAGCAATTACTGCTGACGCCTTCAACCACCGAACCTTGTACATCGGTGACCAGTGCCTCAGTCCAACCTTTCTGATCCGCCTCATGTTTTAACAGAACTTGTTCCAAACGGTTCAGGCTTTTTAAACCGACCAAACTAGGCATGGTTAAACCGAGAACTTGCTGTAATAAACCCGATTTAATTTTTTCAACTTGAAAATCATCCACTGCTTTGGGATAAAAAAATACCCATACATCAGCAGGATGATCAGGCAAGCTATAGCCACGCTGACCATCACCACGACTAATCACAATTTTAAGTGTGCCATTCACGGCTAAATATTGCTGTTGCAGTAAAACTAAACTTTTTTGAATCAACTTTAAATCGGCTTGTAACAGCAGACGTTCACAACTTAAACCTAAGCGTGCCATATGCAAATTTTCAAGTTCAATTTTGCCATGCCGAACGCGTGCTGTACTAAAACAACCATCACCATAATGGAAAGCACGGTCCAATAATGTGACCTCGCTTATTTCCTGCGCATTCTTAAAACTGAGCATTTCAAAACATCCTGTGAATGATGACCTAGTTTAAGAACAGCTTAATCCGTTTAATATCTCTTTTATTCATATAAAATTCATTTTTTATTATTTTTTACGCATAAAAGATAACGCTATTCTCAGCTCATGTTCTAAACATCTAAAAATTACTGAGGAAAACACATGCACTTTTCAAAATTAAAACTTGGGATTGTTGCTGCACTTATCTCTGTTTCATCATTGAATGTAGCAGCCAAAGACTTCTTAAACGTGTCCTATGATCCAACCCGTGAACTTTATGAAAACTTCAATAAAGAGTTCGGTGCATATTGGAAAAAATCGACCGGACAAGAGCTTAATTTCAAACAGTCTCACGGTGGTTCGGGTAAACAAGCGCGCGCGGTGATTGATGGTTTAGATGCAGACGTTGTCACACTGGCTTTAGCAGCAGATATTGATGCGATTGCAGAAAAAACCAATTTACTGCCTAAAGATTGGCAAAAGAAATTCCCACAAAACTCAACGCCATATACATCAACCATTGTCTTTTTGGTTCGTAAAGACAACCCTAAAAAGATCAAAGATTGGGGTGATTTAGTTAAACCAGGTGTCGAAATTGTTACTCCAAATCCAAAAACTTCCGGCGGTGCACGTTGGAACTATTTAGCAGCTTGGGCTTGGGCTAAACACCAACCGGGTGGTAATGATGCAAAAGCACATGACTTTGTGCGTCAAATTTATAAACAAACTAAAGTTCTGGACTCAGGTGCTCGCGGTTCAACCACAACATTTGCTGAACGCGGTATTGGCGATGTATTACTGGCTTGGGAAAACGAAGCTTACTTAGCTGTTCGCGAACAACCGGGTAAATTCCAAATTATTACGCCTTCTTTATCTATTTTAGCTGAGCCACCGGTGGCGATTGTTGAAAAAAATGTTCAGAAAGATGGCAATGCCAATGTGGCAAAAGCTTATTTGAATTTCTTGTATTCACCGCTTGGTCAAGACATTGCAGCCAAAAATTATTATCGTCCACGTAATGCAGCAGTGTTGAAAAAATACAGCACTACATTTAAGCCATTAAAACTGGTGACCATTGATAAAGAATTTGGTGGCTGGAACAAAGTTCAGAAGAAACACTTCGAAACTGGTGGTGTTTTCGATCAAATTGTAAAAGCAAACAATACGCAATAAGCCATTATTGATTTAGCAGTATTCATTGGAGCAAAGACATGATTCATACCGTTATTGTGCCAGGCGTTGGAGGCAGCGAACATGCCCACTGGCAATCTTGGTTACAACGACAACTCATGTCTTGCTCACGTGTACAGCAGCAAGATTGGAATCAACCCATCTTGCAAGACTGGATTAGCGAATTTGTAAACACAGTGCGCCCAATCCAAAATGATATTCAAATTGTTGCACATAGTTTTGGCTGTCTCACCACAGTTGCAGCACTGGCTCAGCATCCGGAATTAAATCAAAAAATTAAAAATTTGATTTTGGTGGCGCCTGCTAATCCTGCACGTTTTGGTGAAGCTGGTTTTTCACGTGATAGCCAGCAAGATTATCAACGCTATTTTCATCAACTCAAAATTGCCGTCCCAACCACATTACTCATTAGTGAAAATGATCCTTGGTTAAATTTTACAGATGCAAAATGCTTAGCCAAAGCATGGAAACTCAATCCGATTAATTTAGGTCAAGTGGGACATATTAATGTTGCTTCTGGCTTTGGTCCATTTCCTGAAATTTATGATTACTTAATTTCAGAAAATGTATTGCAGCACATCAATTTTACTGATGATAGCAAGTGCTTTTTTAAATTTGCAATTTGAAGTCTGCAAATTATGCTTGTGCCAATTAAACTTTTATTTTCGCTGACTTTATTGGTCAGCTTTCGCTCTTTTAAGGAGTAGTCATGTCGCAGCGATCCCGAGTGCTGCCAGGATTTGGTCTTTCCTTAGGCTTTACCCTAGCGTATTTATCATTAATTGTTCTTATTCCATTGTCCGCCGTGTTTATTAAATCATTGGGGATTGGATGGGATGGTCTATGGGAAATTCTCAGTTCAGAACGCATCCTGAAATCTTTGCAGTTAAGTTTTAGTGCTGCACTTATTGCAGCCTTAATCAATGTGGTGTTTGGCTTATTACTGGCATGGTGCTTAGTGCGTTATACCTTCCCCGGTAAACGTATTGTTGATGCATTGGTCGATTTACCTTTTGCCCTACCCACAGCAGTGGCAGGTATTGCGCTCACATCTTTATATGCACCGACAGGTTGGATTGGTCAGTACTTAGAACCATTAGGCATTCAAGTGGCTTATACGCCTATTGGTATTACATTGGCATTGATTTTTATTGGTCTACCCTTTGTCGTGCGTACTGTACAACCTGTTTTGAGCGATTTAGAAACTGAACTTGAAGAAGCTGCGTCAGCATTGGGTGCTAACCGTTTGCAAATTGTGACCAAAATCATTATGCCGATTTTATTTCCTGCATTATTGACTGGTTTTGCTTTGGCCTTTGCTCGCGGTGTCGGTGAATATGGTTCGGTTATTTTTATTGCGGGTAATCAACCGTTTGAAACTGAAATCGCACCCTTGATGATTATTTCTCGTTTAGAAGAATATGATTACGCCGGTGCAACCACCATTGCCGTGGTCATGTTGGTTCTTTCATTTGCTATTTTGTTCCTGATTAACTTGCTACAAGCATGGGCAAGCCGTCGTACAGGGAGAACTACGCCATGAGTTTAATGACCAATAGCAATGCCTTAGCAGAAAAACTGCAATCTCGTGATGCGACCCGCGAACCGACTTGGGTACGTTATACGCTCATCACCATTGCACTAATTTTCTTTATGAGCTGCTTAATCTTACCTTTGATTTTGGTATTCGTTGAAGCCTTCAAACAAGGCGTCGGCGTTTACTTCCAAGCTTTGGTTCATCCAGATACCTTGTCTGCGGTAAAACTGACCTTAATTACGGCGGCAATTGCTGTGCCCATCAATGTGATCTTTGGTGTTGCAGCGGCTTGGTCGGTGGCAAAATTTAACTTCCGTGGTAAATCTATTTTAACCACCATTATTGATATGCCATTTTCTGTGTCGCCAGTTGTAGCAGGTTTGATGGTGGTGTTGATTTTCGGTTCTCAAGGTTGGATTGGCGGTTGGTTGATGGATCATGATATTAAAATCCTGTATGCCACACCTGCCATTGTGCTCGCCACCATTTTCATTACTGTGCCATTTGTTGCCCGTGAACTGATTCCTTTAATGGAAGCACAAGGCACAGAGGAAGAAGAAGCTGCGATTGTACTTGGTGCTTCAGGCTGGCAAACCTTCTGGAAAGTGACCTTACCAAATATTAAATGGGGTTTAATCTACGGCGTGATTCTGTGTAATGCACGGGCAATGGGTGAATTCGGTGCGGTATCTGTGGTTTCCGGACATATTCGTGGCGAAACCAATACGCTACCTTTACACGTTGAAATCCTTTATAACGAATATACCTTTAGTGCTGCATTTGCCGTGTCATCACTGTTGGCTCTGCTCGCGATTGTGACGCTTATTTTAAAAGCATGGGTTGAGATTCGCCAAGAAAATCAAAGTAAACGTAATGAAGATGCAACAGTTTCTTAAGGAATGACATCATGAGTATTCAAGTTAAAAATATTGAAAAACACTTTGGTGCATTCCATGCACTGAATAACATTTCACTGGATTTCCCAGAGGGTCAATTAGTTGCATTACTTGGCCCTTCAGGTTGTGGTAAAACCACGCTACTGCGCATTATTGCCGGTTTAGAATCGGCAGATGGCGGTCAAGTCATCCTTGAAGGCGAAGATGCTACTGATGTGCATGTACGTGAACGTCAAGTCGGTTTTGTCTTCCAACATTACGCACTTTTCCGCCACATGACCGTTTTCGAAAACATTGCTTTTGGTTTACGTGTCCGTCCACGCTCTACTCGTCCTTCTGAGGCCGAAATTAAAAAACGTGTCACACGTTTACTTGATTTGGTTCAATTGGGCTTTTTGGCTGACCGTTTCCCTGCACAGTTATCTGGGGGACAACGTCAACGTATTGCTTTGGCGCGAGCACTCGCGGTTGAACCACGTGTGCTATTACTGGATGAACCTTTTGGTGCATTAGATGCTAAAGTCCGTAAAGAGCTACGTCGCTGGTTACGGACTTTGCATGACGAATTACATATTACCTCAATTTTTGTTACCCACGATCAAGAAGAAGCCTTAGAGGTTGCGGATCAAATTATTGTGATGAACAAAGGCAATGTGGAGCAAATTGGCTCACCACGTGAAGTCTATGAAAAACCGGCAACACCTTTCGTCTTCGACTTTCTGGGTCAAGCCAATCGTTTTGAAGGTCAAAACCAACAAGGCATTATTCACATTGGTGAAGATCGTCTTCAGTTGCCACAAGTAAAAGATGCGCCACAAGGTGAAATTATTGCCTTTGCCCGTCCAAATGAACTGCACATTCATGCGACTCCGCAAGAAAATGCCATCCAAGCCACTTTTTTACGTGAAATCTGGATTGCGGGTAAAGTGCTTGCCGAACTGCAAGATCGCCAAGGTAATTTAATTGAAATTTCGCTTCATTCAGATGAAGTAAAATTACATCAATTTAAACCGAATCAAACGGTGTGGTTAAGCCCAACGGCGTTACATTTATTTGCCAATGACGTTGCTTAATTGCACATCGATGGGGCAAAAAAGCCCCATTCTATTTTTAAGGTATACAGCATTATGAATTTCCAACAATTAAGAATTATTCGAGAAACTGTTAGACAAAATTTTAATTTAACGGAAGCTTCAGCAGCACTTTACACATCACAGTCGGGTGTGAGTAAACATATTAAAGATTTAGAAGATGAGCTCGGTGTACAGCTGTTTATTCGTAAAGGTAAACGTCTATTGGGTTTAACTGAACCGGGTCAGTCTTTACTGGGGATTGTTGAACGGATGTTGGTTGATGCAGACAATATTAAACGCCTTGCAGATGACTTTAACCGTGTCGATGAAGGCACTCTGACCATTGCCACCACACATACTCAAGCACGCTATGTGTTACCACCTATTGTGAACCAATTTAAAAAAGAATTTCCAAAAGTTCATTTAATTTTACAACAAGCCAGCCCAGTTGAAATTACTGAAATGTTGCTTCAAGGCGAAGCTGACATTGGCATTGCAACTGAATCTTTAACCACGGAAGACAACCTTGCCAGTGTGCCTTACTATAATTGGCAACACAGCATTATCGTTCCACAAAACCATGCACTCGCCAATAAAACAGATATTACTTTAGAAGATTTAGCTCACTATCCGATTATCACTTACCATGGCGGTTTCACAGGCCGTTCAAAAATTGATAAAGCCTTCGAAGATGCGGGCATTGATGTAGATATCGTGATGTCAGCATTGGATGCAGATGTGATTAAAACCTATGTCGAGCTGAACATGGGTGTCGGTATTGTTAACAATGTCGCTTACGATACCGAACGTGATTACCGCTTAAAACAAATCCCAACGGATATTTTTGGTGTGAATACCACTTGGATTGCAGTCCGTAAAGGTCATTTACTTCGCGGTTATGGATATGAGTTTATTTCACTCTGCTCACCAGAAGCTGATATTAAAGCCCTGAAAAGAGTGGCTTACCCAGAAGATTAACACTCACATTTTTTTAACATAAGGGATATAAAAATATCCCTTTTTTAATTCACTGTTTTTCTTGAACCATTTATTGATTAAAATGATGCATCATTTTAACGCTATAAAATATAGGGCCTGTTGACATTGGCTGTGCAAAAAATGGCGGTAAGTAAAATCTAAAAGCAGCTTATTTATAAATAACTTAGCGCTCAATTTTCGCACATAAAAATATTCAGCGTACGTAAAATGTGCATATTCTTTAAAAATGCCCAAATTAAGTTCGAGCCTCCCTCCACCACTAGACAGACTTAAATCATAAAAACAATCCTAAATTTAAATTTTTAGCCTGCAACTAGGCTCAAGCCAATTAAACATACTTTTCCCAGTAACATTTTCTATTTCTTTTCCATCAAAAACTCGACATTCAATTTCTTTATTTTTAGCTAATATTTGGCATCTATCTTGCTGTTTGAGGGCGTTCAATCCACTATAAAATTCGGTAAATTAATGAAAAAAATATTATTAAACAAAGTTTTTCTTATACTCTATTTAGTGGGACTCAGTTTTTTACTGGCCAGTTGTCAAAAAGAACCTGATCAAGAAACTGCCGCCAGCCCTTTAGCGATTGAAAAAACGACCCTCACAATTGGCTTTGTGAAATTGACTGACATGGCACCTTTAGCCATCGCTGTCGAAAAAGGTTTTTTTAAAGACGAAGGCCTGAATGTCAAACTCGAGGCACAACCCAGTTGGGGCGTGCTTTACGAACGTGTACAAAAAGATGAACTAGATGCAGCCCATATGCTCGCTGCGATGCCTTTAGCATCATTCATTGATCCATCATCAAATAAAACCCCAATCATTACTCCTTTCACGCTGTCCTATAATGGTGCTGCGATTACTGTTTCAAATAATGTTTGGAATGAAATGAAAAAAAATGTTCCGATGGAACATAATCTGCCCAAACATCCGATCAGTGCCAGCAGTTTAAGACCTGTCATTGCTCAATATAAACAGCAACAAAAATTGTTTAAATTAGGCATGACCTTTCCTACAGGCACACATAATTATATGCTGCGCTATTGGCTTGCCGCGGGTGGAATTCATCCAGGAACATATGATCCCGCACACAATAATACGAGTGGTAACATTGGCTCTGATGTAGATTTAACCGTTATTCCTCCACCAGAGATGATCTCAACGATGGTCGAAGGTGTAACTTCAGGCTATAGCGTAGGTGAACCTTGGAATCAAAAAGCAGTTAAAAAAGGCTTTGGTGTATCTGTAATTACTTCAGATGCCATTTGGGAAAATGGTGCTGATAAAGTATTTGGTTTAACCCAAAAATTTGCACAACAAAACCCAACCACGACGCTTAAATTAGTTAAAGCTTTAATCCGAGCTTCGCATTGGTTAGATGAAAATAACTATGCAAACCGTAAAGAAGCCACAGAAATTATTGCTCAAGATAATTATATCCGTGTTGATAAAGACATTATTGCCAATAGCATGACAGGCGTATTTGAATACGAACCAGGCGATGTTCGTCCAGCAAAATCATTTCATACTTTCTTCAAAGGACAGTATGGCATCCCTTATTATTCAGATGCAGTATGGTGGTTAACCCAAATGCGTCGTTGGGGTCAAATCAGCACGAGCCAAACAGATCAATGGTATCTAGAAACGGCTAAGCAAGCTTATCGTCCAGACCTCTATACACAAGCGGCCCAAGCTTTAATTGATGAAGGAAAAATGCAAGTAACACAGTTCCCAACGCTGAAAAGTAATGCCTTTATAAAAGCCCCACAAACCAGTCCTCTCGATCAGGTGGTTTTTGATGCTCATCAACCCAACCGCTTCTTAGCAGCATTTAAAATTGGCTACAAATAAAGTCTACTAAGATTAGGGCCTGTTGACATTGGCTGTGCAAAAAATGGCGAGTAAGTAGAATTCAATCAGCAAACCCATCTACTTCTCGCTATAGCCACTCGATATGGCAAGCGAAAGTAAAATTATGAAAACGCTATTGCTCTAGCTTGTATTTTGATTTGGTTATTTGGTTCTTATTATGAAATATCAATAGCCCCTAGTATGAACAATGTTAAAACTCTACTTGCTCGAACCAAACAAAACAGCATAAAGTATCAACACTGAATAAAAAACTGAATTACAGCGCGTGTCATTTAATTTGATACATCCACGATCTAAGCAAACTTATTCTTTCATTCGGGGTTCTCCATGAAAGCTACGGCACTTTGTATAAGTGTATGCATTTTTCTGCCAACACAAGTATTTTCCGCAGCCATTGAAACGTCTAACCAAAGTATTGCTTCATTTTTAGAACCCAACAATTACTTGGAGTTTTCAACAGCAATTGTAGACGCCAATGTTTCAGGAAACATTTACCGACCAGAAGCTGAAGACCTTTCGACATTAACAGAAGTTGCTACGCCAAATTTTGTCCGTCGCTATGTTCTTTTTAACACCGGCTTAAAATTGCAACTACACCCCAATTGGTCTTTAGGTTTCATTTACGACCAACCTTTTGGGACAAATGTCGATTACGCTTTTGACCCTATTCCAAGCAGCCCTTCTAATTTAATCAATGCGACTCAATTTAAATTAGACACAAAAAATCTAAGCTCTCTTTTAGGTTATCAACCCAATCCTTTCTTGAATTTTTATGCAGGTTTAAGCTATCAAACCTTAAGCACACAGGTAAAAATTTCGGGGCAATCATCGGGTTTATTGATCGATTATCATGGAGACATTCAAAAAAATTCTGCTCATGGCTGGCTCGTAGGAATGAGCTATCAAATTCCAGAATATGCACTCAAAACATCCTTGACGTATCGCGCTAAAATTCGACATAAACACCCCTTTAATGAACAAACGACCACCACGCCAACAATACCTCTGCTTAATTTAAGCTCAGATCAAAACACCACGATTGAAACACCTCAATCCGTCAACCTTGAGTTTCAATCTGGTATAACAGCGCATAATTTAATTTATGGTTCGTTACGTTGGGTCAATTGGCAAAATTTTAAAATTGCTTCACCATTGATTAGTTCAAGTAGTAATGGCCCTGTCATGTTAGTGGATTATCAAAAAGACCAGTGGGCAACAACGCTAGGTATGGCCCATGTATTCAGTGATAAATGGACATCCACTATAGATATAGGCCGTGATAGCGGCATTGGTAATCCAGCTTCAACCCTAAGCCCTTCAAATGGTTTTTATAGTTTGGGTCTCGGAAGTTTTTATCAAATTCACTCTAATTTATTTATTGCCGGTGGAGTTAAATACTTCAAATTAAACAAAGCCAAAGTTCAACAAGACCCAAATAGTTCGGGCAGTTTATTTAAACCTCTATCTTCCGTGAACAATAACCATGCCTTAGCTTATGGCATAAAAATGGGTTATCGTTTTTAACGTAAAATATTTGATCTTTAAAATAAAAAAACGAGCCGAAGCTCGTTTTTTTATCGAATGAAATTTTAAATTACCAATGGAAGCTTACACCCACTTTACCCACTGGCAACCATTCGTATTCATCATCATTTTCAATATTACGCTCATGATCAGCTAATAATGCCTGATCTGCAACTGTACCACCGACACCTGTCAATTTAGCGGTTGGGTTTCCTGTGTAGTAAGCACCCACTTCACCAAATACGCCCCAATTTTTATTGATTTTAGGTGCAAAACCTAAACCAAGATAGGGTGCAATATCATTATCATACGACACTTTACCATTGACTGAACTAAAGCTTGTCGGGGTGTTATTAATTTCAATCGTACCACTACCAGCTCTAGAGTTTAATTCATACTCACTGTCTAAATAACCTACACCTGCAGCCATATACACACCTTGTGCCCAACGATTTGAACTGGCACCCCAAGGGCGAATTTCTGCATTTAAGTATGCAAGTTTATTATCCATATCAACGTCATATTTTACGCCATCTACAGATAAATCATCAGACCAAGAAATATCACCACCATTATAACCCAGTGCTAAACCAACATAAGGGTTTGCAGTCCAAAGTAAAGCACCACCATAACCCGTTGTACCCACTTCAGCACGAACACCTGTTGGCACAAGTTGATTGCGATCAAATGCATAACCATCTTGTACGACTGACTCATCAGCCATCGCTGTTCCTGCAATAGCCGTCAGTACAGTTGCGGCAAGAAGAGTGCGTAAAGTCTTCATTGTATATCTCCTCAAAACGTTATTTTCATCATTAATCATGTTTTCTATATCTGGACTATAAAATAAAAATCGCTTAACTTTTATTCTAATTTTGCTGATTTTTTGTTATTTTTTGATACAATTTATTTTTGATTATTAACTTTTCTTGCCCACTATTTGCTTGCTAAATACTCAGCTTTTTATTTTTTATATCCCTCAGCTCATCTTTAATAATTAATTCCGATCTAAAGCGACTTTTTCATCTATTCTTGTCTCAATATAGTGTAAAATCTTGAAAATTTTTTTGGAAATGGAAGATCATGTCTCAGCTTTCAACAATCATTGAACAAGCTTTTGAAGATCGTGCAAATTTCACAGCAGCAAATTGCGCTGTAGAAATTCGTAACGCTGTAGAAGAAGCTATTGCTGGCCTAGATAACGGCACACTTCGTGTAGCTGAAAAAATCGATGGTGAATGGATTGTTCATCAATGGCTTAAAAAAGCAGTTTTGTTATCTTTCAAATTGAATGACAACAAACCAATCGAGTCTTGTGATCTTCGTTTCTATGACAAAGTAGACACTAAATTTAAAGGCTGGACTGAAGCACAATTTCAAGCTGCTGGCGTACGTGTAGTACCGCCTGCTGTTGCTCGTAAAGGCAGCTTCCAAGCTAAAAACGTAGTATTGATGCCATCTTATGTAAACATTGGTGCTTACGTTGACGAAGGTACAATGGTTGATACATGGGCAACTGTCGGTTCATGTGCTCAAATCGGTAAAAATGTACATTTATCAGGTGGCGTAGGTATTGGTGGTGTTCTTGAGCCATTACAAGCAAACCCAACAATTATTGAAGATAACTGCTTCATTGGCGCACGTTCTGAAATCGTTGAAGGCGTAATCGTTGAAGAAGGTTCAGTGATTTCAATGGGCGTGTTCATTGGTCAATCAACCAAAATTTATGACCGCGCAACTGGCGAAGTTCATTATGGTCGCGTACCTGCGGGTTCGGTTGTTGTTGCGGGTAGCTTGCCTTCTAAATGCGGTACTTACAGCCTTTATGCTGCAATCATCGTGAAAAAAGTAGATGCGCAAACACGTTCTAAAACAAGCTTGAACGATTTATTACGCGACGAATAATTTTTTATTTATTTTCGTGCGGAGCGATTGCTCCTCATCTCTACGGTCAGACATGAGCGTAGAGATTTTTGTTTTTTGTACTCTCTCATTTGTTTGGTGTGGTAATTTCTTGTTATGAATACTCTTCGATCTTCTACTATTCCTGTTTCTGATCCGTCTGCGGGTTTACGTATCACGGAGATTTTCTATTCATTACAAGGTGAAGCGAATGCTGCGGGCTTACCGACGGTTTTTATTCGTTTAACTGGTTGTCCTTTACGTTGTACTTATTGTGATACTACCTATTCTTTTGAAGGTGGTGAGCGCCAATCTTTAGAGCACATTATTCAAACAACGCTCGATTTTAAAACCCCTTATATTTGTGTGACTGGCGGTGAACCGCTTGCTCAACCCAATGCTCTTCCTTTAATGACACGCCTTGCCGATTTAGGCTGCGAAGTGTCTCTTGAAACCAGTGGTGCTTTAGATGTCTCTAAAGTTGACCCGCGTGTTTCTAAAGTACTTGATTTAAAAACACCAACGTCTGGTGAAGAAAAAAGAAATTTACTCAGTAATTTGGATCATTTAACTCAGCATGATCAAATCAAATTTGTGATTTGTAATCGCGAAGATTATGAATGGTCAAAACAGCAAGTTGAACAATATCAATTGGTGGATAAAGTGAGCACTGTTTGGTTCTCTCCTGCCTTTGCCGTTGAGAAAGGTAATGTTCGCTTACCGCAACTTGCGCGTGATTTAGCACAATGGATTTTAGAAGACCATCTCCCTGTTCGCTTCCAATTGCAATTACACAAATTGCTTTGGAATGATGAAACTGGTCGTTAATTTATTTCTGTTCTTAAATACATCTATTTGGAGATTTTAATATGCGCCCTCGTGCCATAGTTTTGTTATCTGGCGGCTTAGACTCAACGACTTGTTTGGCTTGGGCGCAAGCACGTTATGAATGTATTGCCATCAGTTTTATGTATGGTCAACGTTCGACCACTGAACTTGATGCTGCTCGTGCATTAACCCAACGCGCTGGTGTAGAACATCGTGTCATTAATATTGATTTAGGTAACTTAGGCGGCTCTGCTTTAACAGACTTAAGCATTGATGTCCCTGAACAGGAACAAGTGGGTATTCCTGTAACTTATGTTCCAGCACGTAACACCATTTTTCTTTCCTACGCGCTCGCTGCCGCGGAAGTTTTTGGTGCAGAAGCAATTGTCATTGGCATCAATGCCGTTGATTATTCAGGTTATCCAGACTGTCGTCCTGAATTTATTGATGCTTTTGCAACCATGGCACGCCTTGCAACTAAAGTTGGCGTGGAAGGAAAACCTCTTAAATTTGAAACACCTTTGTTACATTTATCCAAAGCAAATATCATTCGCTTAGGTATAGAACATGGCGTAGACTATAGTCAAACAGTGTCATGCTACCAAGCAGACGACCTAGGGCGTGCTTGTGGCAAGTGTGATAGTTGCCGCTTACGTAAGCAAGGTTTTGTTGATGCAGGTATCACAGATCCAACACGTTATATACCGTCTTAACAAGGTACAGTTTATGAAAAATTTGAAATCAAACATTATTCTTTCTACATTCGTTTCTGCTGTTGCAATGATGGCAACTGCTTCTCATGCTGCTGAATCAAACAAACTTCAGGAAGCATATAAAAGCACCAATGTAAAATCGGCTTTAATTAATGTTTGTAAAGATGAAACAGGTAAAAGCAAAAAATTATCAGCGGCAGAAGTAAGTAAATACTGTACTTGTGCGGTTGAAGCTGACGGTAAATTAACCAATGCTCAAAAATGGGAAATCCAAAGTACCATTAACCAAAAGAAAAGCCCTGCGACTTTAGCCTTTGTGCAAAAGCAAAATAAAGATCTACAAACGTGTTTTGGCCCGCAACTAACCAGCAAGCTTAAAAGCTTAACTGAAGAAGCAATGAAAGCTGCACAGGCTGCTCAAGCTAAAAAATAAGTTGATTTAAATACCACGAAAAGCCTGCAATTGCAGGCTTTTTTAGCTATGGATAATGTATGCAACAGCAATGGAAAACCAACGCCACCCAACAAAAATTCATCGTATCTTATAGCGGTGGCAAAGACAGCACTCTCGCCTTGTATCACGCGATGCAGGTCGGTAAAGCCATTGGCTTAATTGTCATGCTTGAAGAACAAGGACTGCGTTCTCGTTCGCATGCCATGAGCATGGAGATCATTCAAGCACAAGCCAATGCCTTAGGCTTACCTATCATTACCGCGTCTTCAAGTTGGAATGACTATGAGACTGAATTTTTAAAATTGTTAGCACATGCCAAACAGCAAGGTGCAGAGGTTTTAGTCACAGGTGATTTAGATATGCCTGAACATGGTTGTTGGCATGATCGGATTACTCAACAAGCTGGGCTGAAACTCTGTATGCCACTCTGGGAACGTCCACATCGGGAAGTGATTGAAGAATTCATTCAGCTTGGTTTTAAAACTATGATTGTGACTGTTAATCTTAACTTGGGCATGAAAGTTGATGATTTAGGAAAAGTTTTAACTCTGGATTATATTCAAGAATTAGAAAATCGAGGCATTGATCCTTGCGGTGAAGGCGGTGAATTTCACAGCACCGTGATTGATGGACCTCTATTTACAGCACCAATTGCTGTACGTAAAGGTGATATTCTATATCATGAAAATTATGCCTTTTTAGCACTCGAATTAGAAAGCAATTCATTTTAATCAAGGATTAAAGCATGACTGAAAATATTCAACTGCCAAACCAAGACTTCCCGACAACCACTGGCGAAGTTAACTTATCTACCCTTCCGTCAGAATGGCTGATTGTGTATTTTTATCCAAAAGATTCAACGCCAGGTTGTACTACGCAAGCAGTCGATTTTTCTGCTTTGAAAGATCAATTTGAAGCGTTAAATACCACAATTATAGGTATTTCACGGGATTCAGTAAAAGCACATCAAAACTTCACTGAAAAACAATCACTGAGCATTAATTTGATTAGTGACAAAGAAGAAGTCTTATGTAAACACTTTGATGTGATTAAAGAAAAAAATATGTATGGTAAAAAAGTGATGGGCATTGAGCGCTCAACTTTCATTTTCCATAATGGCAAACTGGTTAAAGAATACCGTAAAGTCAAAGCAGCGGGGCATGCAGAACAAGTCTTGCAAGATTTAAAAGTCTTACAGGCTGTTTAAATGTCGCAGCTAAAAGCCCAAACTCGTTTTGGGCTTTTGCCTTTAGGTAATTATCATTTAAGTAGTCATTATTAAAGAAATTGCGATGCTCCACATAATCAGTGCAATAACACCATCTAACACTTTCCATGCTTTAGGATTTGCAAAAACGGGAATTAACACTCGAGCACCATAACCCAGACTAAAAAAGAAGAACCAAGAAGCGGTGATTACTCCCAAAGCAAAATATAGTTTGGTTTGCTCAAATTGAGTCGAAATAGAACCAATTAAAACCACCGTATCTAAATACACATGTGGGTTTAACCAAGTTAAAGCCAGACACACAATAATAATTTTACTCAATTGAATTTCATTCTGCGAACTAGCATGCAATGACTGATTCGCCTGAAAGGCTTGTATCGCATGTTGTAATCCATACCACACTAAAAATACAGCTCCAGCCCATTTGGCAAAACCAACAAGCTCAGGATAAAGCTGTATTACGGTAGCAAAACCCGTGATCCCCAGCACCACTAGAATAGAATCGGAAAGCGCACAGACAAAGCAAACCCAGAACACGGCCTGTTTCTTTAAGCCCTGTTTCAATACAAATGCATTTTGCGCTCCAATAGCGACTATAAGACTTAAACCTATTGCAAAACCTTGTAGATAGGTATGTAGCATCAACTTTTTCCATGCTCTTTTGGCTGAAATGCATTATCGATGCTTTTACCTAAAACTAAATATAATTAAGAAAATATCAATTTAACTAAATTATTTTTAGTTTATAGTGATTGCTACAAATGAAAAGAACGAAGCAAAAGTTATGCTGAACAGTAAACAATGTGATGCTTTTCTAACCGTTGCGGAAATAGGGAGCTTTGATTTAGCAGCAGAACGCTTATGTATTACAGCATCTGCGGTGACTTTACGCGTTCAAAGTCTTGAAAAGACCTTAGGGCATTTGCTCATTGTACGTGAACGTCCATGCCGCGTGACGCAAGCGGGTCAGTCTTTATTGCATTATTTACAACATACACGACGACTCGAACAAAATCTGCTGCAAGACTTAACTGGGCAAACTAATGAGTCGCCTTTTTATCAACTGAATATTGCAACAAATGATGATTCTTTGGCGACTTGGCTGTTCAATGCTATTCGAGAAACATTATTACGCGAAAAAATTGTAGTGCATTTAAAAGTAGATGATCAGGCGCATACCCATCATTTGTTAGAAGCGGGTCTGGTCAGTGCTTGTATTTCGACTGAACAACACCCCATGAAAGGCTGCTTAGCCATCCAATTAGGCTCAATGAGCTATAGAATGGTTGCAACCCCTGAGTTTACAAGACACTGGTTCCCTCAAGGTTTACATCTCAATGCCTTAAAAATGGCACCTGCCGTCATTTATAATGATAAAGATCATATTCATACCGACATTATCTTGGCGCGTTATGGTTTGAACATTGACAGCTATCCGCACCATTACATTCCCTCTTCGACTGCTTTTGTTGAAGCGATTGCTTATGGATTAGGCTTTGGGATGGTGCCTGATTATCAAATTGGGCAACGCTTACTTACAGGCGAATGGGTTGAAATTTTACCAGAGGCACAAACGGATATTCAGTTGTATTGGCATCATTGGAAACAACAATCCAAACCTTTACAACAACTCACTCACGATATTTTAGAAAAAGCACCAAACTATATGAACCAAAAATTTGATCAATAACCCAATTTTTAATTGAGTTATGCAAATTTTAGATCGAAGCAATATTTTCAACTCTCCTTTCGAAATAAGGAAAGCTTAGCTTATTCAAGATTGCTTTTATCTTGTGTCAGGTATTTATGCTGCAATTGTTGGTAAGTCGCTGTCTGCTGAAATTTGTGTAAAAACTCGCTGGTTCCGAGTGGAAAAGCAGATTCGACTATTTCCCCACGATAATAGGCCTCACGCAGTGGCGTCGCTGAAATGGCATCTTTTAGACTATCCAGTTCAACCATCTCCCATTCTGGAAAAAGTTGGAGATAATAGGAAGATTCATCCTTAAAATGACCAATTAAACCAACTTTATCTTCAAGATTAACAGCGCCTTCAACAAGCGATGTCACCAATTTTTGCCATTTTTTATCATCATAAACATCAACAACATACACAAACTTAATTCGCTGTTGATCCGCTGCTGAAAAGTTAGATAAAATCATTTGTTCGCGTTCATTTGCACTGAACGGATTTTTAATATTACGTTCATTTTGCGCTGAACCCAGCGCTAAAAGCACCTGCTGACTTTGCTGCAAGGCAATTTTAATGGTTTGCATATGCGCCAAATGAAAAGGCTGAAAGCGACCAATAAAAACGAGATAATCAAAGGTATAATTCATAAGGGATCAAATTTTTTATGACTCATGAGTTGTGCCACTTAAATCAATTTACGACATAATAAACGCCATAAAATTAAATTAAGTTTTAAAGCAAGGATAGTACGATGACACTTAGTTGTATTCAACAACCACATGAACATTTGGATGCGAATTTAGAAAATGGCGTACTGACTTTAGCCATTAATCGACCAAAAGCAAAAAATGCCTTATATGGCGAACTTTATTTATGGATTGCCAAAGCCTTAGATGAAGCCGATCAAGATAAAGAAGTTCGTGTGGTGATTTTACGTGGTGCTGATGCCGATTTCAGTGCTGGTAATGACATGCAGGACTTCATGCAGTTTATTCAAACGCCACTGGCAGGTAAAGCAGGTGATGCGCCTCCATTTGTGGTGTTAAAATCTGCTGCGAAATTCTCTAAACCGTTAATTTGTGCCGTTCGTGGTGTTGCGATTGGCATTGGTGTAACCATTCTACTGCATGCCGATTTGGTCTATAGCGACAACACAGCCCTATTCCAAATTCCATTTGTAAGTCTGGGTCTGTCTCCTGAAGGTGCTTCAAGCAAACTACTCATTCAACAAGCCGGTTACCACAAAGCTGCTGAGCTTCTGTTCACTGCACAAAAATTTAACAGTGAAAAAGCCTTAAATGCAGGTTTGGTGAATAGCATTGAAGATGATGTTTATGCGCATGCATTAAAACAAGCGCAAACTTTAGCGGCACTACCATTGGCTTCTATTAAGCAAACCAAAGCTTTAATGAAACATAATTTACAAGAAATTTTAGACTGTGTAGATGATGAAGCTGTGATCTTTATGAAGCGCGTTTCTTCACCAGAAATGGCTGAAGCCGTGGCTGCATTTATGCAAAAGCGTAAACCTGACTTTGCTCAATTTAACTAAATTTAAGCACTTAAAAATTAAAAACCACTTAGTGATTTAGATTGCTAAGTGGTTTTATACTTTCAATGATTCCATTTTCCTCAATACATTCATATTAGGCGAACATTATGTCTCAGAATAACGCTGAAAAAAAACGCTATTACGAACCTGCACCGCAGGATATTGATGTCGAAAACTTTAAAAAGGTCGTTACAAGTCGCCGTTCGGTACGTAAATTTACCGACAAAGCCATTCCTGCGGAAGTGTTAGATGAATGCTTAGACTTGGCTTTACTGGCACCAAACTCCTCTAACTTACAGCCGTGGACATTTTATGTGGTGCAATCGGCAGCGAAGAAAAAGCAATTGGTCAAAGCCTGCTTGAATCAATTGGCTGCAAAAACAGCTTCGGAATTAATTGTTTGTGTGGCACGTACCGACCGTTTAGATGAAATGGCGAAAATGAACATTACTGAGTTCCCTTTCCCCGAAGCGCCTGCAACTGTACAAAAGTATTATCGTTTTATTCCCTATAACTATAAAACGGGTTATTTCAATGCGCTTGGTAACTTTAAGAAAGTGGCTTTCAAAGTTGCACGTCAGTTTGACAAGCAACTGCCTGTAACAGCATTCAATCCAGCAGATGCAAAACTTTGGGCCAGTAAAACCACAGCTTTGGCCTGTGAAAACCTTGTACTGGCTTTACGTGCTTATGGTTTTGACAGTTGTATGATGGAAGGTTTTGACGAACCGTTAGTATGCAAAATTTTAAACTTGAATAACCAGCAGTATCCTGTGATGGTGATTGCTGCGGGTGAACGTGCCGAAGATGGAGTCTTCTTCCCACAATACCGTTTTAACCGTGAGCTGTTTATTCAAAAGGTTTAAATCTCATAAAAATAAACAGATAACAGCTATTCGATACGCGGTAAAGTCATCAGCAACTGTTCGAGGCAGGATTAATAGGCATCGTAAAGTTTCTGCGATCAATTTAATCAAATGATGGACTCTGCCGAGTTTTGCTGATGACAATGGTTTTGCCTACTTTTCCCGAAATGAGAAATATATTTCGCAAGGTAGGTCGAATCGAAGGTTAAAACCTGCTTTAAATTCATAACGAGAAGACTCCGCCATGAATTTTTTAGTATTTAACCTCGACCATTTGAATAAACTCAAAAGCAGGCTCCTCATACGGATGACTTACTTTTAAAGCTTTTGCGACGGCAGATGCTTTATCTTCAGGAACGATAGTTTCGACACGCCATTCAGGAACCTGTTCTACAATATCTAACTCACCAATAAAAGGATTCGCCCCTTTTACAGGTTTAAATTGCCCTGTACCTAAAACTTGCCAAGCACAATGTTCATAGTTACCAATGCCGCCTGCTCCTGCTTCAAAAATAGCAAGTTTAGTGGATTCAAGATGGGATTCGGGGACGTAGTAGATCAGTTTAAGCATTGTCCGTTTCTAATTTATCGAGTTTTACTTTTATAGCATATAATTTTTCATATACTTCTAGTGCATCATTAACAACTGATCTCCCTTCTTCTGTTGTTAACTTAGGAGACTGTTTAGCAATGTAAGTCTGTATAGATTCATCACTAATTTTCATCCTTAAAATTCTTGGTGAATCATAACTCTCAAGTGGATCTGTATATTTCTTATTTGATTTATGAATTGCGTACAAATTATTGTATTGACGACTTAAAATTAATTTTAATGACTTCTCAATGTCTAATTTTAAATCATTTAAACAATTAAATTTTTCAATTTGTTCAACCAATTCAAAAAATGATTCTGCACACTCATCTATAATTGAATTACTGCAAAATCCTCCAGAAATAAAAATGCTTTTTTGGACTAAAACTCTAAATAACTCAGTTCTAGCTTCCTTTAACTCATCTATGGTCTTTTCGGCTTCCGACCTTAGCTCTTTTAATTTGACGCCATTTCCTGCAATCGAAAATTCCTGAACTTCCGCAGCAAAAGCGATAATCAGCCCAATCACAGAAAAGCCAAGTACTAAAGCCACAAATTCTGCTCCTGATATTTTCTCTAAAGAAATTAAAAGCCATAAACCACAAGCTATCCCAACTAAGCCAACAACAGCCCCAAAAATTATATTAATTTTTAATCTCTTTTCTTTAGTCTTCAATTTTTATCTCATTAAAATTTTATAGCTAATCTATGATAACAAAAGAAAAACTAAAATTTTATTATTAGCATCAAATCACATGCCCTGCGACATGGATGTCGCAGGTTAGACTTTGGAGCAAGGATGCCCCATCAGTCTAACAAAGCATTTTTATTCCCTTGCAGAATATATTCTTCATGCATCAAAAGTAAGGCTAAATCAAATATTAAACCACAAAAGAAAAACCACCTTTCGGTGGTTTTTCTATCACATCTGTAAGGCATAACCTAAAATCAGAAATATCAATTGCAAACTCACAACCACCACAAATAGCTTCCAGCCTTTCTTACGCAGCGCTGTTTTATCAACGGTCGTATATGTCATCGTTTTTAGCATTGTGTCACCTCACTTCGAGATTCAATCCTGAACTTATATTGGGTTCACCATCTTTGATCTATATTGCATCATCATTGCGCATAAAACATACAAAACGTATTTCACTCCAATATAAAAGCAAAATCCAAACCAAGTCCAGCAGGAGAATTAAAAAATTTAAAGAAAAAAATACAGCCAAATAAAAAAGCCACCCGAAGGTGGCTTTAAAAATTTACTTCAGATTAACCAATAAACTTACGTGCATTACGGAACATACGTAACCATGCACCATCTTCAGTCCATTCTTCAGGTTTCCAAGAATGCTGAATTGCACGGAAGTTACGTTCAGGGTGCGGCATCATAATGGTTGCACGACCGTCAGCAGAGGTTACACCTGTAATCGCTTCTGGCGAACCATTCGGGTTCAATGGATAGCGCTGTGTTGCGTTACCAAAGCTATCTACATAACGTAGGCTGACTTGGTTACCTGCATTTAAAGCAGCAATGTTCTCGCTACTTGCAACGACACGACCTTCACCATGCGCAATTGCGATTGGTAAAATCGAACCTTCCATACCCTCTAACAAGACAGAGTTTGATTTTTCAATGCGGATATTTGCCACACGCGCTTCAAACATTTCTGAAGTATTACGGTGGAAACGTGGCCAGTTCTCAGCACCCGGAATAAGTGGAGCCAATTGCGATAGCATTTGACAACCATTACACACACCTAAAGAGAAGGTTCCATCACGGTTAAAGAATTTCTCAAATTGGTCACGAAGCTTAGGATTGAATAGAACAGATTTCGCCCAACCGCCCCCAGCACCCATCACGTCACCGTAAGAGAAACCGCCACACGTTGCCAGACCTTCAAAATCATCAAGATCAACACGACCCGCAATCAGATCACTCATGTGAACGTCAACAGTATTGAAGCCCACTTTATCGAATGCCGCTGCCATTTCGATATGACCATTGACACCTTGTTCACGTAAAATTGCCATACTTGGACGACGTGAATTGATATACGGCGCTTCAACAGGTTCATTTAAGTCAAATGTTGGTAATGCGATGATACCTTTGTGTTCTTTGTTGGCAATCAAGCTATATTCTTGATCTGCTGTTTCAACATTGTCACGTAAACGTTGGATTTGATGCGATACTTCAGTCCATGCTTGTTGTAAATCAGCACGGTCTAAGTTCAAACCATTGATCGTTAAAGTATCCGTTGTATTAACTGTACCGACCACTGCAATTGCATCTTTCAATATCGATGCTGCAACTTCTGCTTGAAGTGATTCCCAATCTGCCGCGCTAATTTGAAGCACTGCACCAATTTCTTCAGCAAATAAGCTGTCTGTAGATTGAGCTTGTAGTGCTACACCCAAGCGTGATGCAAACATCATTTCTGCAACAGTTGCCACTAGACCACCATCACCGATGTCATGGTAAGCCTTGATTAAGCCGCGGTTATTCCAGTCTTGAACCAATGCAAAGAATGCTTTGAACTCATCAAAGCTATCAACGTCAGGAGTGATTGAACCAATTGCTTTATACACTTGCGCAAGGATCGAACCACCAAGGCGGAACTGACCCTTAGACAAGTCAATACGTACCAATACTGAATCTTCATTTTTCAATTCAGGTGTCAATGTTTTACGCACATCACCCACTGGTGCAAATGCGGTAATCACACCCGTCATTGGTGAAGTAACTGATTTATCAATCCCTTCATCGTTCCACGTGGTACGCATAGACAATGAGTCTTTACCGACTGGAATTGCAATTCCAAGTGCAGGACACATTTCCATACCAATGGCTTTAACACCTTCAAACAAGGCTTGATCTTCACCTGTTTGACCAGCAGCTGCCATCCAGTTCGCAGACAATTTAATGTCGCTGATCTGTTCGATGTTGGCACACATAATATTGGAAATTGCTTCAGCCACAGCCAAACGTGCAGATGCAGCAGGATTTAACAATGCAACAGGAGGACGTTCACCCATCGCCATTGCTTCACCTGTGAAGCCCACTAAACTTGTGGTTGTTACCGCAGCATCTGCTACGGGAACTTGCCAGCGACCGACCATTTGGTCACGTGCAACCATACCGGTAATTGAACGGTCACCAATGGTAATCAGGAACGATTTAGAAGCAACTGTTGGATTTTTAAGAACACGGTAAATCGCTTCTTTCAAATCAACTGTTGATGCATCAAAGTCATCGCCTTGACGTTCAATTGTCTCGTATGAACGGCTCATGCGTGGTGTACCACCCAGCATGACTTGCATTGGCATATCCACAGCTTTGTTATCAAACAATGGATCTTCAACGGTTAAGTGACGCGCTTCAGTTGCTTCACCCAACACAGCAAACGGACAGCGTTCACGTGCACAAATCGATTCAAATAATGCTAAAGAACTTGGACGAATCGCCAATACATAACGTTCTTGCGCTTCATTTGACCAGATCTCCATTGGAGACATACCCGGCTCTAATGAAGGAATCTTACGAAGATTTAACACCGCACCAAGTTCGTGATCATTTACCAGCTCAGGCATTGCATTTGAAACACCACCTGCACCCACATCATGTACAGAAACGATTGGGTTGGCATCTTCAAAGCGCCAGCATGTATCAATCACTTCTTGGCAACGGCGTTCCATTTCTGGGTTTTCACGTTGTACTGAAGCAAAGTCTAGGTTTTCACCCAATTTACCACTGTCTACAGAAGATGCTGCGCCACCGCCTAAACCAATCAGCATTGCAGGACCACCCAACACGATGAGCAAGTCACCCGGTTGGATTGCATCTTTTTCAACATGGTCCGGACGAATGTTACCGTAACCACCAGCGATCATAATCGGCTTATGGAAACCTTTAACGTCACCATTTACATTTTGTTCAAAAGTACGGAAGTAACCATTTAACGCAGGACGACCAAATTCATTATTGAATGCAGCGCCACCGAGTGGGCCTTCAATCATAATTTGCAACGGAGATGCCATACGAGATGGTTTGCCGTAGTTGTCTTCCCACGGTTGTTCGAAGCCCGGAATATTTAGGTTAGACGTGGTAAATGCCGTTAAACCTGCTTTAGGTTTACCACCACGACCTGTTGCACCTTCGTCACGAATTTCACCACCCGAACCCGTCGCTGCACCAGCAAATGGCGCAATCGCTGTAGGATGGTTATGGGTTTCCACTTTCATCAAAATATGAGCAGCTTGGCTCTTATATTTATAAACGTAGTGACCATTTTCATCTGGTTTTGGATAAAAACGTTGCGTGTCATAACCTACGATAACAGAAGCATTGTCTTTATATGCGGACAAAACATCTGTAGGAGATTCTTTATAGGTGTTCTTAATCATTTGGAACAATGATAAAGGTTGTTTTTCACCATCAATGGTCCATTCAGAACCAAAGATTTTATGACGACAATGCTCTGAGTTCGCTTGTGCAAACATCATGAGTTCGATGTCATGTGGGTTACGACCCATTTTGGTAAATGCTTCAGTTAAATAATCAACTTCTTCATCAGACAGTGCAAAACCAAATTCAGAATTGGCTTTAACCAATGCATCTTTACCTTGACCTAAAATATCGATTGAATTGAGCGGTTTTGGCTCAGTTTCAGAAAATAATGCAGCAGCATCTTCAATTTGATTGAACACGCTTTCGGTCATGCGGTCATGTAACGCAAGTTTCACTTCAGCAGATATTTCAGAAACACCTTTTAAAGTAAACAAAACACCGCGTTCAAGGCGGTGTATTGGCGTATTACAGTTGGCAAAAATATCCGTTGCTTTAGACGACCACGGAGAGATCGTACCTAAACGCGGTGTGACAAGAATTTGAATTTCATCACTTTCGGCTTGGCGAACTTCAAAAGAAGCACCATCATTTAATAGCTGTAATGCAGATTGATGCTGCTGCTCGTTGAGCGCTTGATCAAACAGATAAATCCATTGACTTTCAATTGATTGAACAGAACTCAATGACGCGAGGCGGTTTAAGAGTTGAGTTTTCTTAAAAGAAGAGTGTGCTTGCGCACCGGCCACGATAAACATGCTGATTTTGGCTCCACGGGCAGGTCTTTTGGACCATACCGCCAATGTGACTTAGAGAGAGCGCATATTCTACTTCGTATTGACCAAATCAGCTAGATAGAAATTCACGAATGTGCCATCTATTCAAGCAAGATCTCTTAAGAATACTTTAATTTTCAGCCAAAAATTTTGAATTTCCCTGATATCTGATCTATAAATATCTTGTTTCTAAATATTATTTAACATACTTCAGGCTATTGTGAAGCCCGTATTCCTAGTCAATACCCGACTATTTTAGCTGTAATTTCCACTGACTTAGGATCAAAATACTGTACTACCATGGCATAAAATTTAATACAGCACCTTTCATCTATGCATTCAATAAAATAATGTTCATTACAGGAACCTTATCCAAAAATAGTGCAGGATCAATGACCGTTAACATTGCCATGCTTTCATAAAAATCTAAATAAACGCGAATTAAAAGTATCTTCAAAAACACGACAAGATATAAGACAAATCATGTCGCCCTGCTCTAGTGCTTTTTTTAGTTTTTTGGCATGATGCTGATAAGCGATAACTGAATAATGATAAATGACTCAAATGCGTTGGCTTGAACTGCTTTCAACAGTTCGTATTGGTAGCAAAAAACAAAGTACAGAACAGGCACGTAGCCCATTTCATAAAGATTATGACCGCATTATTTTTTCACAAAGTTTTCGACAACTGAATCGTAAAACTCAAGTTCATCCGCTGACACAACACGATGGCATTCATACCCGCTTAACCCATTCGCTTGAAGTGTCCTGTATTGGTCGCTCTTTGGGGATGTTAGCAGCTGAAAAAATCAAAGATCAACTGCCTGTATGGATTTCCCCCGCCGATGTTGGCGCGATTATTCAAGCGGCTTGCCTCGCACATGATATTGGTAATCCACCTTTTGGACACGCGGGTGAATACGCCATTCGTGAATGGTTCGATGATGCTTCGCATGGTAACTTTCTAGAAAAACTCACTGCGGAAGAACAGGCCGATGTACGCCAATTTGAAGGCAATGCACAAGGTTTACGTCTACTGACTAAAATTGACTACCATCCCAATGATGGCGGCATGCGCCTGACTTACGCAACATTAGGGGCTTACTTAAAGTACCCTTGGTTATCTAAAACCATTGCATCTCAAGGCGATCGTCCTGCCAGTCAACGAGCGAAATTTGGCTGTTATCAATCAGAAAAAGAAATTCTCAAACAGATTGCAGAACAACTCGGTTTAATTCAACTGGGCGAATACCATTATTGCCGTCATCCTTTAACTTACCTTTTGGAAGCCGCAGATGACATCTGTTATGCCCTGATTGACCTTGAAGATGGCATTATTTTAAATATGCTGTCTTATGAAGAAGTAGAGCCTATTTTCCTTGATTTGATTGCAGACTATGGCAAACCCTCTGAACTTTCTCTACCCACCACAACATGGCAGCAGAAAATTGCCGCTTTACGGGGTCGTGTAATGAAACGTCTGGTCGATGAAGTCACCACAGCCTTTGCTAAACATCACTTTGAAATTTTATCCGGTCAACTCAAAGGCAGCTTATTACAATATTGTTCTGAAGATATTGAACGCGGAATTGAGCGGGCAAAGAACTTAGCCCGCGACAAAATTTTTGAACATCCACAAAAGGCAGGATTAGAAATTATTGCCCATCAAAGTCTGCAAAATATTTTGGATGCCTTCATTCCCCTGACAACACCACATAAAACCTTAAGTTTCAAAGAACAATGCTTAATGTCGATGCTACAACGCGCAGGTGTGACTTTTGAAAGTAACCATTATGAAAATATCATGCAGGTACTGGATATTATCTCGAAGTTTTCCGATCATCAGGCATATAACTTGTCACAAGAACTTCAAGGCAATAAAGCAGGTTTAATTTAAGCATTTCAAAGAATGTAGCTTCATTGAATACTTTTGCTGATCATTTCAGCAAAAAAATGACCGAGCATTTTGCCTTTATGGCAAATGCTCACTACTATGCAACAAACGATAGATAAGTGAAAAAATCAAAATGATTGGATGTCTCATTGGTGAAGTGTTTGCTTTGGAAGCACCAACGGTATTATTAAATGTAAATGGTGTTGGCTATGAAGTGGACACCCCACTTTCGACCTTTTGCCAATTACAAAAGGGGCAAAAAGTCACGTTATGGACGCATTTAACCGTACGTGAAGATGCGCAATTACTTTATGGCTTTTTAGATGCACAAGAAAAAACTATTTTCCGTACCCTCCTTAAAGTAAATGGCGTTGGCCCTAAAATGGCTTTAGGCATCCTGTCTACTTTAAGTATCGACCTGCTAATTCATACTGTTGAAAATGAAGATATCAATACACTCATTAAAGTCCCAGGTGTGGGTAGAAAAACCGCTGAACGTTTGATGATTGAACTGCGTGATCGCTTTAAAACACTTGCATCAGGTTCAACCGCTGTAAACTCGACCTCAACTCAAATTCAGTTCAACTCAAATTCACCCGTTGCCGAAGCAGAAGCAGCGTTACAATCGCTTGGTTATAAACCTGCCGAAGCACAAAAACTGATTAATGCGGTAAAAGCAGATTTTACTGAAGCCAGTGATATTATTCGTGCTGCGTTAAAGTCTATGAATAGATAAAAAGATTTAAATCTAACACTACACGAAATTCGATACACGAATGGCGACATGAATGTTGCCAGTTAAACAGAGGATACAAGATGTATCCTCTGTTTAACAAAAGGGTTTTGTTACCTTGCGCGGTATACTGCTCATCTGTCAAAAGTAAAGTTATGCCGACACAATGACATCCAAACTCAAATATTTATCTGAGGCTGTATGAATCATCACAGACTCAATTGATGCCCCCGAAGGTAAATCTAAATCATTATGCAAGACCGTTTAATCAGTGGTTCTGAAAAACCTGAAGATCATTTTGATCGTGCCATTCGCCCCACTTCACTCGATGACTATGTGGGTCAACCTGTGGTGCGTGAACAAATGGAAATCTTTATTGGCGCAGCACGTGGGCGTGGTGAAGCACTCGACCATACTTTAATTTTTGGTCCACCCGGTTTAGGTAAAACCACACTGGCCAATATTATCGCACGTGAAATGGGTGGTAACTTAAAGTCTACTTCAGGTCCAGTGCTAGAACGTGCCGGTGACTTGGCCGCCATGCTGACCAACCTTGAAGAAGGTGATGTTTTATTTATTGATGAAATTCACCGTCTTTCACCAGTGATTGAAGAAATTCTCTACCCTGCAATGGAAGACTACCAACTCGATATTATGATTGGTGAAGGACCGGGCGCACGCTCCATTAAACTGGATTTACCGCCGTTTACTTTAGTTGCGGCAACGACTCGTGCAGGCTTACTGACCTCTCCGCTACGTGACCGTTTTGGTATTGTGCAGCGTTTAGAGTTTTATTCGGTTGCTGACCTCACCCACATTGTGTCACGTTCAGCCAGCTTGATGGATGTTCCCATGACTGCCGATGGCGCTAAAGAAATTGCCCGTCGTGCACGCGGTACACCCCGTATTGCCAATCGATTACTGCGTCGTGTTCGAGACTATGCTCAAGTCAAAGGGACTGGCGAAGTCAATCAAGATATGGCGCAACGTGCACTGGACATGCTGAATGTCGATAAAGATGGCTTGGACACTTTAGACCGTCGTTATTTGTCAATGTTGTTAGAGCGTTTTGACGGTGGTCCTGCTGGTGTTGAAGCTTTGGCTGCGGCGATGGCAGAAGATTCAGGCACCTTAGAAGATGTTATTGAACCCTATTTAATTCAGCAAGGTTATGCCATGCGTACTGCACGAGGTCGTATTGCAACCAATATGGCGTATTTGCAGTTTGGTATGACGCCACCTGAACCAAAGGATAAATGAGAAAAGGGAGATTTATTCTCCCTTTGTAACTCTTTCAAATTCATCTTTAAAATACTCAAATAACTCATGCTTAAACTGTCTAATTTCTTCTTTCCAAATATGTGATTATAAATTTATATTTTTAAAAAAATTCATCACTTTAAAAAATCACATGACAGATGACATGGATGTCGCCCGTTGGATTGACTTGCGCTACGCTTTAAAGCAGTGCTTAAAGCTTGCTCAGGACATACCCTCAATCCAACAGAGGGATTTTGTTACTTTTGTCCCGTCAAAAGTAAATAGACCAAACCATATAGAAAATTAATCACATACAACATTAGAAAGAGTGCTTGGAACCAAGTTCAATAGCTTATCCTCTCCACAAAATCATATTCTTGCTTAATTCAACAAATAAAAGATCTAAGACTTAGAAATCACTCTTACCTCTTCCACCAACATCAACTCACATGCACCATTTCCAGTATCTTCACGGCTAAGGGAACTACGCCATGTCCATCCATCTTGAGCCTTTACTTCAACCAACTGCCCTTTTAAATAAATCAAATTATCTTGATCAATTTGAGCCAATTGTTTGGCAATGGCTTTAGTTGCAGGAATTAAATGCGTATTGGCACTCTGACTTGATATTTCATTTACAGGAATAGGCGGTGCATTTTCATACTGCCAATAATACCAACGGTTACTCTGTCGAATTGACAACTGTTTATAAACCGCAGGATCTGCCATTCGATCCCAGCCTAAAGCAAAATCGACTGGACTGAGTTCAGCTTCACGCCCCAAGCTATAGTTTTCTTTGGACAAAACTCGAAACTCACCTGCATACGGTGCCAAATTGGTCATCACAAACTGATCACTGTGATGTACACCATCGACCACTTGATAATCAGTTGAATCCTGAATACCAGAATGCGGTGCAGCCCAATACGACCAAAGTGCATAGCCTATTGCCAGTGCGATCAACCACTTTATATATCGATTCATTGCATGTTCTCCCCCAGAACAGCAAGAGTGTATCCAGTTCATCAACAATTTTATATAGCTTCAAATTGTATTTGAAACCTTGTGCCATTGGAGGAAAAACTCAGAGTGCTAAACTTCTACGCTATACAGAGCTTGACTCTTAGCGAAAGCAGCATCATTTTAAAAGATGAAAATCTCCCTAAAAGTACGGCTTTAAAATATAAAACCGAACCCAAAATGGAACAAGATCATGGCGAATAAATTCGAATTTCAAATTCGTGTATACATTGAAGATACTGACGCAGGTGGCATTGTCTATCATGCAAATCATATTCGCTTTATGGAACGTACCCGTACTGAATGGTTACGTGCAGCAGGTGTTGAACATTACTGGCACCAAAAAGATTACCACTTTGTGGTACACAAAATAAATGTGAAATATTCACGTCCAATCCTCATGGATGACCTGATTACGGTTACAGCGAGTGTTGTTTCATGTAAAGCAACATCTTTTGTATTGCAACAAAATATTTATCGTGGTGAAATCATGCTGGCATCTGGTGAAGTCGAATTGGCATGTATCAGTGTAGACGGCATGCGTCCAACACGGCTTCCTGAGGAAATCCGTCAACTAATTCTAAAAGAGTTAGGACAAGACTAAAAATTTATTGGCACAATGTAACTATGGCAACTCAATTAGAATCTTCTTTACACGTATCAGATCTTATTTTACAAGCAAGCCCTGTCGTTCAACTGGTTATGTTGGTACTGCTACTGGCATCCTTATACAGTTGGTATCTGATTGCCAAGTTACATATGAGTTATAAAAAAGCCCAGGCCGATGATGAACATTTTCAAAAAATCTTCTGGTCTGGGGCTGAACTCAATACGCTCTACAACAACGCACAACTCAATTCTAAACGTACTGGTTTAGAAGATATTTTCTACCAAGGCATTGGTGAATTTTTTAAACTCAAAAAATTTCAAGCAACCACCCAACAAACCATTGAAGGTACTGAACGTATTTTACGTGTCGGTTTAAGTCGTGACCAAGGTTTACTTGAAAAAGGCTTAGGCGCATTGGCCAGTATTGGTTCTGTTGCACCCTATATCGGTTTATTCGGTACGGTTTGGGGCATCATGAATGCCTTTATTGGTCTGGCAGATGTTGACCAAGTAACACTTGCAACGGTTGCTCCGGGTATTGCTGAGGCACTCATTGCAACCGCCATTGGTTTATTTGCTGCAATTCCTGCGGTATTGGCATTTAACCATTACACAGCAAAAGGTGAAACTGTCTATTCAGACCGTGCATTGTTTGCTGAAGAAATGGTGGCGCTATTACAACGTCAAACTGTGAGTTCTACACAGGAAAATGACTAATGGCGATTCAACGTTCTGGACGCTTTGAGCGTGTCAAAAAACCCCTAAAAAGTGAGATGAACGTCGTTCCTTATATTGACGTGATGCTGGTACTTTTAGTGATTTTTATGGTCACGGCACCCATGATCACCAGTGGGATTAAAGTGGATTTACCCCAAGCCAATGGTAATCCGATAGAATCTAAAGATGCACCGACCATCGTTACTCTAGATAAAGATGGTCTTTATTATGTGGAATATAAAAGCCAAAAAACGGGTCCAGTTGATCTTACGCAGTTAACTGATGTTCTTGTTGAAGCACAAACACAAGCCAAAAATGATAATAAAGAACTGAATGTCGTCATTAACGGTCATAACACTCGTCCCTATGGAGATGTCATGGCTTTAATGTCTAGTCTTCAAGATGCCGGTTTAACACAAGTTAGCTTACTCACTCAGCCTTTAGAATAAAGTATGAAAGATTTCAAAAAGCTACCATCTAAAGAAAAAACCATTGCGCTTGGATTTACCGTTGCGGTCCATGTGGTGGCTATCACTGGCTTACTTTTTTTAGGTATGAGTAAACCTGTTGAACCCCCTAAACAAATTAAAATGGTTTTAATCACACCAGAAGATTTAATCCCACCTGAACCTGTGCCTTTAGAACAAACAGATTCGGCAGAAACAGCACATGAAAAAGTTGCGGAACAAGTGCAACAAACGGCGGAACCAAGTGTTGAACCCGCGCCTGTTATTCCAATTACACCGCCCTCACCTATAACCCCAAAACCTGATACAAATAAAGCCGTACAAGAAACCAAAGCAGAAGCATTGCTTCAAGCAGAGCAACAAGCTGCTGCCAAAGCAGATGCTGCGAATAAAGCTAAAGCTGATGCTGCTGAAAAAGCCAAAGCCGACGCTGCTGAAAAAGCTAAGGCCGACGCTGCGAACAAAGCTAAAGCTGATGCCGCGAACAAAGCCAAAGCTGACGCTGCAAATCAAGCTAAAGCGGACGCTGCTGAAAAAGCTAGAGCTGATGCTTTGAATAAAGCCAAAGCTGATGCCGCGAACAAAGCCAAAGCTGACGCTGCTGAAAAAGCTAAAGTAGATGCAGCAAATAAAGCCAAAGCTGATGCTGCGAATAAAGCTAAAGCTGACGCTGCTGAAAAAGCTAAAGTAGATGCAGCAAATAAAGCCAAAGCCGATGCTGCGAATAAAGCTAAAGCTGATGCAGCAAATAAAGCTAAAGCTGACGCTGCAAATAAAGCTAAAGCTGATGCTGCGAATAAAGCCAAAGCCGATGCTGCTGAAAAAGCTAAAGTAGATGCAGCAAATAAAGCCAAAGCTGATGCTGCAAATAAAGCCAAGGCTGATGCTGCGAATAAAGCCAAAACTGATGCTGCTGAAAAAGCTAAAGTAGATGCAACAAATAAAGCCAAAGCTGATGCTGCAAATAAAGCCAAAGCTGATGCCGCGAACAAAGCCAAAGCTGATGCTGCTGAAAAAGCCAGAGCCGAAGCTGCGGAAGAAGCTAAAAATTCGGCTGCGCAACAAGCCGCAGAAGCAGCTGCCACTAAAAAAGCAGAAGCGAAGAAAATTGCTTCGGATGCCAAACGCCAATTTACCGAACGTGTTACACGCGCATGGAATCGACCACAAGATTCTGCGGGAAAAAAAGCTACGGCGCGCGTCACACTCAGCGATAGCGGTGCAGTACAATCAGTGGTGGTCAATGCCAGTGATTCTGATATGAAAGCCAGCATTGAAGCTGCGGTACGTGAAGCGGCACCTTATCCAATGCCATCGGATCCAGATGCCCGACGTGAAGCCAGAACATTTACCTCTAGCTTTACAGCGAAATAAAAAATAGCTATATCAATTTAATTTGATATAGCTATTTTTTATTGAATTTAAGCTCAGCAAAGATGAGAAAATTTCATTCATCTTTCACAGTCTTATAACAGTTTTGACATAATGATGTACTTTTAATAATTTAAAATCATGCCATTATGTGACACAACCGAATTCACAATAATTTACATTCTTTAGAGTACGTAGCGGATGATGGAAATGACGCGTAAACATCTACTTTGCCTCACCATTTTGACAGCATTAAGCCCAGTTTTAGCTACCCAGTCTTATGCCCAACTGCATTTAGAAATTGTTAAAGCCGCAGAAGAAGCACCTAAAATTGCCATTATTCCCTTTAATAATGACCAAAGCATTTATCCCATTGTCGAAAGTGACCTCAACCGCTCTGGCAAATTTTCAAGTGCTTCAAAAAATTTACCTGCAACTGCAAGTATCAATGCTCCAAATGCAGAAGCATGGAAAACTGCGGGTATTCCCTATTTAGTCACAGGTACAGTCAAAACAACTGAAAATGGCAGCTTTGAAGTTCACTATCAACTCTATGATGTAGAAAAACAACAATATCTACTCAATGAGTTACTTACAGTTCCAGCTTCACGTATTCGCCAAGCTGGACACATGATTAGCGATGCCATTTATCAAGCACTGACAGGCATTGCAGGTGACTTTAGTGGTCGTATTGCTTATGTATTACGTAACCCAGCCACACCTGAACAACGTTATACCTTACAAATTGCCGATACCGATGGCGAACAACCCAAAACTATTCTGACTTCACGTGATCCAATTCTGTCACCTGCATGGACACCAGACGCAAAGAAAATTGCCTATGTTTCTTTTGAAACCAAGCGCCCTGCAATTTATGTACAAGATTTAGCGACAGGACAACGTGAAAAACTCGCAAGCTTCCGTGGTTTAAATGGTGCGCCTAGCTTCTCGCCAGATGGTCAAAGCATGTTGTTTACCGCATCCTTGCATGGCAATCCTGAAATCTATCAAATGAACTTAACGACACGCGCACTACAGCGCATGACCAATGATAGTGCAATTGATACTGAAGCACGCTATGCCCCAGATGGTAAATCCTTTATTTTTACCTCGGATCGCGGTGGTTCTGCACAAATTTATCGCTATAATTTTGCTGATGATTCAAGTAAGCGCCTCACTTTCCGTGGCGCATTTAATGCACGTGGTACTTTAAGTGCCGACGGTAAAAAAATCGCTCTGGTCCATCGTCCAAGTGGTAGCAATTACAAAGTTGCCATTCAAGACATCAATACAGGGATTACCAACATTCTGACCCCAACCAGTTTGGATGAATCACCAAGTTTCTCTCCAAATGGGCAAATGGTGGTGTATGCAACGCGTGAAGGTAATCGTGGATTATTATCCATCATGTCACTGGATGGTCGTTTCCGCATGAATTTACCCAGTGAACAAGGTGAAGTTCGTGAGCCAGCTTGGGCACCTAAATAACAATTTAATTTAAAGCAATGATGATCATGGAGATGAAAATGAAATTAGTAAAATTATTGGTCCTTCCTGTTCTTGCAACAACCTTAGTGATGACAGGTTGTGCAAGTCGTAAACCTGCTGCTGAAATTCAAGCAGGTCAAAACCCGAACAGTGCGGGTACAGTAAGTACAGAAGGTTTAAGTGAAGATGCGGCACTCAATGCCCAAAACTTAGCGGGTGCTTCTTCAAAAGGTGTAACTGCCGCAAACAAAGCATTCTTAGCGAAACGTGTGGTGCATTTTGACTATGACAGCAGTGATCTTTCCAATGACGATTACCAAACGCTTCAAGCCCATGCACAATTTCTTGTAGCGAATGCAAATTCGAAAGTGGCTTTAACGGGTCATACCGATGAACGTGGTACACGTGAATACAACATGGCTTTGGGTGAACGTCGTGCCAAAGCGGTCGAAAGCTTCTTAATCACCAATGGTGTTGCAGCAACACAATTAGAAGCCGTAAGCTATGGTAAAGAAATGCCAATTAATGCAGGTCATGATGAAAATGCTTGGAAAGAAAATCGCCGCGTAGAACTTAACTATGAAGCAGTTCCACCCTTATTAAAATAATGACTTTTAATAAAAAAGCGCTCAAATTGAGCGCTTTTTTATTACTTAATTACTTAGATTAGCATTTAAACTTTTTCAGATGCATCAGGTTCTTCATGCGAGCTTTGCATAGATTCAATCAGATCATGCTTGTTGAATTTTTTATATTCAGGTTTAGCTTCGTAATCCTTCCATGCTTCCTTCACTTTCTCGGCAGAAATGTCATCTAAATTCATTGCTTCATTTGGCGTTGGAGTCGCATCAAACTTTTGTGTGGTCATAATCGTGCTCCTATCCCTGTTTTTAAATAGTCTCTGCTCACATCAACATAGCATTTTCCACAAAACTTACAAGGGTAAAATCACGACAAATAGTCGAGTTTAATTGTTCTTTTGTCTCGTTCTCATCTAAAATGAATCCCCATATTCTTTTGATAGTTTTTTATCATTTTCTAGTTGGAGCTTTCCTAGCATGTCATACCTCACCCTTTCCCAATTCTTAGAACAAAAAACAGGGAACTTAACACCAGAACTTTCTCAAGTAATTGAAACAATTGCAAATACTTGTAAAACGATTGATCAAGCATTGCAAAAAGGTGCCTTAGCAGGTGTATTGGGTAGTGCAGAACATGAAAATGTACAAGGTGAAACTCAAAAGAAACTTGATGTCATCTCAAACGATTATTTAATTGATGCATTAAAAGTTCATCCACAAGTCGGTGGTTTAGCTTCTGAAGAACTCGATGAATTCACGCCTGCGCAAGACAATGGTAAATTCCTTGTGTTATTCGATCCACTGGATGGTTCAAGCAACATCGACATCAATATGTGTGTAGGCACAATTTTTTCTATCCTGCCTGCAAAAAATGCAGTGACCCAAGCTGAAGACTTTATGCAAGCTGGGACAGAACAAGTCGCTGCTGGCTATGTATTATATGGTCCATCTACCATGATGGCACTGACGGTAGGCGCTGGCGTTGTATTCTTTACTTTTGATCCAGAAACTCAAGAATTCTTGCTCACTTCTGAAAATGTTCAAGTCGCTGCCGACACGCAAGAATATGCCATCAATGCCTCTAATCAACGTCATTGGGAAGAACCTGTAAAACGCTATATTGCTGAACTTCAAGATGGCAAAACAGCAGTGCGTGGCAAAGACTTCAATATGCGTTGGGTTGCATGTATGGTTGGCGACATTCACCGTATTCTTTGCCGCAGTGGTATTTTCTTATATCCATACGATACCAAAGATCCGCAAAAAGCAGGTCGTCTGCGTTTAATGTACGAAGCCAACCCAATGAGCATGTTGATGGAACAAGCTGGTGGTGCATCTACTACTGGTCGCGTTCGTATTCTTGAGATTCAACCCACTGAAATGCATCAACGTGTGCCTGTGATCATTGGTTCTAAAAACGAAGTTGAATTAGCAACCAGCTACCACCATTAATTTAAAAAATGGAAGTGAGTATATTTACTTACTTCCATGGATAACTCTCCCATGCCAGCTTTTTTTCTTGAATCAAAAGATAATCCAAAAATCAAACACCTACGTGGATTGATTGAACAAAACTCCTTTCGTAAAAAACAGCGTCAAACCGTACTTGAAGGCACACATCTAACACTTGCATGGTTAGCAAAAAATCGTAAAATTCATTCTATTTTCACGACTGAAGTGGCAATGAGCCATCCTGATTTAGAAAAAATCAATGAGCTCTATGATGGTTATGTCTTTGTTATCAGTGAATCTTTATATAAAGATTTAAGTACTTTAGGTACATCTTTAGCGTGTTTGGCAATTGTCGACTTACCAAGCTCACCTGAAGCTTTGAATTTTAAAGAAGACACCCTCATTCTAGACAATATCCAAGATCCGGGTAATGTTGGAACGTTGCTCCGTTCAGCTGCTGCGGCAGGCATTGAACAAGTTGTATGCACCAAAGGTTCGGCATCTATTTGGTCACCGCGCGTCCTTCGTGCAGGGATGGGTGCACATTTTTCTCTGCAAACTTATGAAAATATTGCATTAGAAGACCTTTTAGAAAAATTCACCATACCGGTTTATGTCACTAGTTCGCACCAATCTGAAAGCCTTTATTCAAAAAACTTGCGAAAACAGTGTGTTTGGATTCTAGGCAACGAAGGTCAAGGTGTATCGAATTATGCACTTAAGCATGCAGAAGCAGTTTCTATTCCACAGCCCGGCGGACAAGAATCATTGAATGTTGCAGTTGCAGGCTCTATTTGTTTCTTTGAGATGGTTCGTCAACGTTTATAAGCCTGTTCTTTCGTTACTTTATTTTAAACAGCGTTCATTGATGTTTAAAAATAGATTACGCTAGAAAAATAATAAGTTTTTTGTCAACCAAACCATTATTTCCAACGTTATATATGTATGAATATGGAAATAATGGTGGGTATCCAATGACAGGATTTTCCATCTCTATGGATTCAGTACCAAAACAGTCTCAGTCGGAAAACTTAAGTACTCTTAAGAGTACGGCTGAACAACGCCTGAAAATTTTTATGCAGGATATGACTGGACGTGCTTTAGTGATGATGGAAAGTGCTACTCAAGGTCAACAAGGCATCGCAATGGATTTAGTGCAAGAAGCATTTATTTCCTTACATAAAGCATATGCTGAAAAATCGACTGATGAATGGTATCCCCTGTTTTACACCATTTTGAACCATAAACTACAAGACTGGCGCAGAAAAGAAGTCCGTCGAGCGCAACCTTTTTCTTTTTTCAAAAAGGTGAGCTTAGATGATGACGATATAGAACTCAATGATATCGTTGATGAAAATATGCCTAGTCCATTTGATTTTCTGAATCAAGCCGTAACTGCTGAAGAAATACAAGAAGCGATTGCCAAGCTTCCTGTTCGACAGCAACAAGCGTTCATGCTTCGTGCTTGGGAAGGTTTTGATACACACACCACTGCGCAAATTATGGAATGCAGTGAAGGTAGTGTAAAAACACATTATCACCGTGCTATTCAAGGGCTTAGGGCTTCTTTAGCACATTTAAATCCATATGGTGGAGGGTCATCCGAATGAAACAAGATGATTTCTTAAAACAAGTTACTTCCAAACTCGATACACTGGCACAACATCATAAAGACAAACCCGTGGTGATGAATCAGGTCATTGAAAACATTCAAGACCGAGCAGCCTCTCGTTACGGACTTTGGAAAATGTCAGGTTTTGCACTTGCCGCTGCAATTACAGGGTTCGTGGTATTCCCAAACTCGATTGACATGGCCGAAAAACCGCAAAATCAAGTGGTCATTACTCCAAAACTTTCACCACAAATGGTTGAAGATTTGGAAATGTTGATGGTTTTAGGCGAGGATAAAGTTCCACATGGCAGCTAAAAGATTAGCATTTGCTTTTTGTGCACTCGGATTTTTACAAACCAGTTTTGCAGGTTTTGAGCGTTTTTGGATTTTTTCTAAAGATGCGGACACTCAAGTCACAGAAACATGGGAAACGCTATCAGATGCTGAACAACGGGCACTTATTCAACGTTATCAATCATTAAAGGAATTACCTGAAGCACAGGGCTCAGCTTTGCATCAGCGTATGGATTGGTTTACCCAACTTCCCGAACAAGAAAAGCAAAAAATGCGTGAAACTTGGCAAAAAATGAGTAGCCAAGAACGTAAAGACTTAGGTCGACGCATGCAAAAAGCAACGCATGAAGAAAGACCAGCTATTCGCGATGAATACATTAATAAATATTTGCAACCCCAATCTATCAGCCACTAAATCTAGATAATGACGATCAAAACGATGGTCATTATCTTTAGATTCAACTTTGTTAAATCATACGACTTGTTTATAAAAATATTGGCTCGAATTTCACCTCTAATCAGCAATCCGTTAGTTTTTTAAAAGTCATATTTCCAGTAGACATCCAAAGAAAAAACGCCACTTTGTATCCAATATTGATTGAATATAAACAGCTATATATTTTTAAAATTTTGATTATTATAAAAAAATGCCTCATTGAATGAGGCATTTTAAGTTTACTGTTTTTTTCTTCGCACTCTATACAAGCCAAGCCCCATTAAACCTAAAATACTATAGATGCCAATACTGCCACCTCCTCCTCCAGAAGCGGTAGAACTGGTATTTTTTGCGGTATTCTTCAAATAAATTGTTGCTTCATTTGAAATTAAACCTTCTGCATCATAAATATGATAATTCAGCTCATAATCAAATGGACTAAAATTATTCTTCGCTTGCAGATGCAACTGACCACCATAACAGGTAAAACGGATGTCATTGCCAGGACAGGGACCAGTATGGTCTGCAGTCACAATTAAACCCGCAGGAATGGTTTCAAGTCGAATAGGCAACTCCACACCAGCTAAATTTTTATAAAATGCACCTTTATAAGAGGCATTTAACTTTGTCGTAGGTCCATCGCCATCATCGCTGTCATTTTCCAATGGATTAATACTCAGGATTGAGTTTGAACTTGGGGTAATTGAATATTCATCTGACTTGGCAATTGGTGCAATATTCTTAAACTGTGCTTTTAAAACACCTGTCGATTCTAAACCTGCGACTTGATTAGACTGAATCGTATAGGAACAATAAGAAGGGCCTGTTAAATCTGCCAATTTACCATCTGTACGATAAAGCATAATTCGCTTCAAATCGCTATTCCAAACACATTTAAAGTTTGGATCTGGATCACCCACAAACTCACTTACACCATTTTTTTCAACCAGCTCACCGCGTTCTTGCGTGATAATATTATAATTATCAACATTTAATGCTTTCGGTTGCATCGCACCATTACTATTTGGCACTTCTTCATCATTCGGTAATGCCAATGCAAATGGATCGACATAAATCGCCCGATATTGTTGATTTTCAGTGGTATATTTTAATAAATCTTCAACTATTTTTAAGTCTTCTGTATCTTGAATTAAGTGATCCTTACGATTAGGATCTTTAATATCTGCTTTGATTTCATCAATTACTTTTTTATAGTCAGCAATTCGTTGTGTATATGAATCATTAAATAAGTTGGTAATATCTGCCGCAGTTAAACGCATCAGTTCAACCGAACCAATGTCACAAGTATTTTTCATGGTTGGGTTCAGCATCAGCGTACCCTCAGTAATTCGCTTTATACCTCGTTGATCCGTTGTACTACACCCCCCCTTATTTACATTGACTAAATCAAATTCATTTTGATTATTTTTTGGATAGTACAAAGGTAAAAATAAGTTATATTCTGATGCTTCTTGATAAGGTGACAAGACAGTGAATATATTCGTAGCACCTAAATTTAAATTGGTATTAGAATCATTCGTTCCAGCATTTGAAGCTGTCGGTAAATCACATACCCCTTCTGAGCTAAAAGCATTTTGACTCGCAGTAATCGTCCGTTTTGTATCTGTTAAATCGCCATTATTTAAAGCATAGCGACAAGATTTCCCCTTGTTAAACGCTAGAAGATTAAACCTTAAGTTAATTGCACCATTATCATCATAATAAAAAGTACTATAAGCATCATTTTCCACAATCGTATTGCTTTCTGCAGTGAATGCATAATTCGAGTTCAGGCGATGATTATCACCTACCGCCCGAATAATACTGCCCTTTGCACTGTCGACTTGGTTCTTTGCAATTGTGCTTGCGATAAGTTTTAAATTTGGATTACCACACAGCTCAATCATACTTAGACTGCTTGCTGATCGATTTTTCACAATACTGCTGTTACTAATATTAATAGCAGCTTGTGTATCTTTCAGATTCGCCTCACAGTCCATAGCCAAAACGCTACCTTGTTTGGCTTTATTGCCCTGAATAAGTACTTGAGATAGGTTAATTTCTTTGCCTTCATTATGCGCAACAAAATAAATTGCTCCTCCTTCTTGCGTGGATTCGGAATTTAGAATTGCACTATTCACCATATTTAATGAAGCACCAACAAATAGTGCACCACCAAATTTTTCAGAGTAACCATTTTTTAAGATCAAATTAGCCAGATTAATATTTGCCTTGGTAGCTGAGGTATTAAAAATACGCGAAGCATTATTTGCATTAATACTGGTTTTCAACTCTTTGAGGGCTGGATAATTATGCGTCAAAGCATTTTTAGTTGAATAGTCTGCCGGGGATTTACCATAAATAAAAACGTCCGATTCTGGCTTTAACTCACTTGTTAAAATATATTCACCCGCTTCAAGCTGAATAATATCCTTTTGACCATTGCTCGGATTACCTGCGTTACAACCCCCATGTGATTTATTTTCTTTGGCTGTTTGTATAGCCTCTCTCAATGAGCAATTATTTAAATTATCACCATTTTCATCGACAAAAGTATTGACATAAATTGTTCTGTCTTCTGCTGCCATTAATGACATTGCAGACAATATCATGGTACAGAGAAATCCTTTTTTATAATTTTTCATCGGTCATCCTTGCTTATTTTTATATCGGCGCAGTCCAACAAGACCTAATATTGTAAATAGACTGAAGAATCCAAATGACCCACCTGATGTACTCACTTTGCTGCTTTCCATATCATTTTTTGGTTGCTGTACAATTTGTACATTAATTTCAAGGTATGGATTAGTTTTATGAAAACGTGTGGTTGAGGTCACTAAACGAATTTTAAAAATGTCTGCGCCCGCCCACGAACCTTGTGGGGTATAGACTAAATTTCCTGCTTCATCAATGGTGAGTTTACCTTTTGATGGGGTCTTGACCTGTATCACTTGCATACAGCCAGCCTGCCATGACTCACCTAATGCTTTTTCATCTAATTTATCTTTTAGTGCTTCACATTCTTCTTTCGGAATTAAATCACTATCTCCGAGTTTGTCGGCAATATTTATTTTGGCAATACCACCAAGAATTAAATCCTGACCAACTAGACTCGTATTCGGTACAATAATTTCGATTGCCCCACGGTCACAAGTATGCTGATCATCATCTCGTATATTGTCACGTTGATCAGACGTTTCACAAGTCACGATTTTTGCAGTTGAATTAAGCTGTAATTTACCTTTGTTAACAATTAAGCTGTCAAATAAGGTTTTATAACTCATCACAATTCGTGGTCGGAAATACCCTAAAAAAGCACTATCAGATTGAACATAAGGACACAACAGCGCATTTGGATCTTCAGTTAAAGTCTTACATTTACCTTCTAAATCATTGCCAGCAATAAGCTCCGTCCCTTGCCAAATATCATTTGGATAGTTGCTATCACCAGAATTACAGCTATCTGTGACAAGATTATTTTGGATAAAACTATTATCCCCAGCCTTAAAATCACAATTGTTATCTTCTGTGATTGGATATGGATTACCCAATACAATACTGTTAGCAAGATATGCTTTTTTTAACGGAGCATTAAATTGCAAGCCTGCCGAGTTCCCAATAACCGTTAAATTATTTAAACCAATGCCATCGCGGACATTAATGATAAAACCTTTATTTTTATAAAAAGTACTATTGATGACACCATAAGACATTGCTGGGAAAGCAGCAATTGCGGCATCATCTAAAGATGCAGCAGAATATATATTTGCGCCCTTCGCTAATGTTGTCTCATTTTCACGAAAAACTGAATTTGATATTCTAAATTGCGGAACCTGGCTATAAAGAATAGCCCCTTCAGCTGCTGTATTCTTTTCAAATAAACTGTACTTAATATTCACAAGACTGCGCTCTTTAGCATCTTGCCCCACAGGCACAGCAACGTTATAAATTGCACCACCTTGTCTTGCGCTACCACCCGATAATTTTACATATTCTAACGTCAGAAATTCATTGTTATAAATCAGCCCACCTTGGTCGGCACATACAGACTGATTACATCCTTGAAGTGTCAATTCAGTCATTTTTATCGCGAAGACTTCTTTTTTTGTATCATCGATAACGAAAATATTGTCCTGACCCAACATTTTTATCATGGCATTATTAATGCCTGCAGCAGGCTTATCAAAACCTGCTGTATCGTTATAAAGTGTCCTTAAATTGAGCGGTACTGAAATTTTAATGTGTGTGTTTAATTTATAGGTTAATTTACTCTCTAACAATATGGTTGAGTCCGTGTCTTTTATACGCCCCACACAACCCTGATAACCACTATCCACGAAGTCTTTATTGACATATTCAATGGCTTCGCGAAGAGAACACTCCGTGTCATCTTTAGAAACATCTTCAGTGGTAGTCACTTTAATTTCGCCGCTATAAGCATGTCCTGCAACGCATAACATGCCTATGCCTATGCTCCGTTTGAGCATATCTTTCTCCTTGTGTTCTTTTATATATTTTTATTCTTTAGCTGCAAATTCCCTGCAACATCGAACTATTTTGCTGTACTTTGTCACAGCTTTAATAAATTCTCAAGATTTTTTATTGTTTACCGATATTCATCAATTAAGGCATAAATTTGTCTTAAATTTGCATGACTAATTTTAATTTTTTCGCCTTTTAATAACTGAATCAATTGCTCTAAAGTTTGTAATAAAATAGATGTTTGATGCGGTCCTTGCATAAGCAAATAGTCTATAACTTGTTGATCAATATGAATTCCACGACGTGTTAATACCGATGTCACGAGCGCATAGCGATCTGCATATAAACTGCCCGTTGGCACTTTTACACTGACAGCTTGGGTTAAACGTGATTGTAAATCTGGGAGTTCCAGCTTTAATTCAATAGGCGCAATACGAGAAGAGAAAACCAACTGCCCGCCACCCTCATTATTATAATTAATTAAATGAAAAACTGCTTTTTGCCAATGTGGAACGCCACTAATCGCTTCAATGTCATCCAATGCCACAAGGTCATATCGGTCTAATGATGTGATTGCTTCAGTCGGTGCATCGAGTAATTCAAGTAATGAAACTTGAATTGCAGATTTGCCAACATCTAAATAAGAGTCACAAATGGCAGAAAGTAAGTGGCTCTTACCCGAACCTGCACCACCATACACATAAAAACGATTCATTAAACCGGCATGAAGTTGTCGAACTGCATCAATAACATGCCCCCAACTTGGACCCGAAAAATCACTGATTCGGGCATCAAGTTGAGGCTCTATATCTAACTGCAGCTGACGCATATCTGTGTTTTGACCTTAGGGTTCTTTATTGTCTAATGGTTCAATCTTACTCGATTTTTCAGCACCTTGCTGACTTTTTAGTGCTTCAGATTGAATTTCAACATCTACCTCGATTTGCCCTGTTTGCAGACTCATTGCACCTGATGAAGAACCTTGTATAACCACAGCGGATAAGTCATACAATCGGCTTTTTTCATAACACTCACGTGCATGTCTAAGTAAAACCACAATCACAGCTGCAACAGGCAAGGCAATCAACATACCAAGGAAACCTGCAAGTTGCGCTCCTGCTAACACGGCAAAAACAACAGCAACGGGTGATAAACCAATTTTATCACCCAATAGGAAAGGTTGAAGGATATAGCCTTCGATGGCTTGTCCAATCATAAAGACAATAATCACCAGTGCCAAATGTGTCCAATCAATTCCGAACTGGAAAAGCGTTGCAATCACTGCGGCAATAATACCCACGCCAAAGCCTAGATAAGGAATAATACTGGCCAAGCCTGCGACCATGCCAATAATCAAGCCAACTTCCAAACCAATCAGTTGTAAACCAACAGCATAAACCACACCTAACAGGAACATGACCAAAAATTGTCCCTTCACAAATGCACCCAGTACATTATGACATTCGCCCACAATACCTAATGTGGTTTTTTCATAATGACGAGGAATCAGGCGACGTAAGCTTTCAAGCATCCGATCCCAATCCAGCAAGAAATAAAAGGCAATAATCGGAATTAAAACAACGACACCGCCAATTTGAATAAAGTTCAAACCCGATTGTGCAACACGCAACACCACACTCTGAATGCTGTCGGCACTATAATTGGTCTGAATATATTCCATAACAACCTTGGATATCTGTTCAGTATCAATTTCCATTGCTTCGACATTAAAGGTCTGCGACACCCACGGTAAAAAGGTGTAATTCAACCAATGAATACCTGCGGGAATACTGTCTCGTGCATAAATCAGCTGTTGCCAAACCAGTGGAACGACATACCAAATTGCCAACGTGACAATAATACCAATACCGATAAAAACAATGCCTATCGATAGCCAGCGCGGCAAACCTATCCTATGAAGCTTATCCACCAACGGGCTAAATAAATAAGCAACTAAAAATGCTGCTATAAAAGGCAATACCACAGGCTTAAGCAAATACAAAACCCAAAGGATGAGTGCAATCCCTGAGAGTATAAAAATACGACGTAAGGTGCGATCAACCATAGATTCGAGCCTTTTTTTGGTTTATTCGTTATAGAAAGTAAAATATTTGAATAAAGATAGCATTTTGGCGCATAAATAACATAAGAGTTTCGTATATTCGGGTATAATCGCGGCGCGAATGCGGAGACTTCAATATGAGCAACTCAACTTCCCCAAACACTGGTTTAAGCTATAAAGATGCGGGTGTCGACATTGAAGCGGGAGACGCACTAGTCGACCGAATCAAATCAGTCGCTAAGCGCACTGCACGTCCTGAAGTGATGGGCGGATTAGGCGGCTTCGGCGCTCTTTGTAAAATCCCTAAAGGTTATGAAGAACCTGTTCTCGTATCTGGCACAGATGGTGTTGGTACAAAATTACGTTTAGCACTCAATTTGAACCGTCATGACACTATTGGTCAAGACTTGGTTGCAATGTGCGTAAACGACCTTCTTGTCTGTGGTGCTGAACCATTATTCTTCCTTGACTACTATGCGACTGGTCACTTAAATGTCGATGTTGCTGCCAATGTAGTAACAGGTATTGGCGCTGGTT